>Ga0326727_10001468_pt1 | contig 86911 bp, 78 predicted proteins | sample MB2enrmetagenome_FD_207643 | JGI IMG/M metagenome (GOLD analysis project Ga0326727, IMG submission 207643) | Lab enriched peat soil microbial communities from McLean, Ithaca, NY, United States - MB29MY | ecosystem: Environmental > Terrestrial > Soil > Wetlands > Peat | place: USA: New York...
ACCTTAGCTCTCCAATCCACCGCCACCTCCATCCTGGGCACAGCCCAAGACAGAGTAGTCGGCCCGCCGTTCCAGGTGGGGCCAAATCAGACGATCAAAAGGGGCCAATTCAGAGTATCGAAATCAGGAGCGCCAGCTTGCATCCCGAAAGCCTCAAGTAAGATAGCGTCTGGGCCTCGTGAATGGGCGCCAAAGCATCGATGGATTTGACCTCTACAACCACAGATCGTTCCACCAACAAATCCATCCGGTAACCACACTCCAACTTAACTTCTTGATAAACGAGCGGGACGGGTTTCTGCCGTTCGACGACAAGTCCTCTCTTTCCCAGTTCGTAGGCCAGACACGCCGCATAAGCGGACTCAAGCAGCCCGGGACCAAGGACCCTATGAACTTGGATCGCTGCACCGATGATGGTTTCCGTGATCTTATTCAACCGCTCCCGCTCATTCATCAAGGAAAGAGATTCTAACCCAGAGGGCACGGAGGACAACTAACAGAGAACACGGAGCGAGCGCAAGCAAAACCTCTGGTATTCTCCTCTGTGTTCTCCGTGTTAACCCCCCGAATGATCTCGCAGATAAGGGGCTCTGGGGTCTCCGTGTTGGAAGCTCTTGAAGCAGTGCCTCGCCCTTTACAGGCACGGCAGCCTTGCTGAAAAATCCAGGCTAGGTTTCGTGTTTACTGGAGGCCTGCCGCGGCCGTACAGGCCTTGCAAAAGCCGGCTCGCTTCAAATCGATTCTCTCCACAGAATGCGAGGCGCTCATGACGCAAAGGTAATCCGGACAGTGCTGAAGCCCGAGAGTGTGGCCCAACTCGTGGAGGCCCTCCTTGAGCAGGCGGACCCGGAGCAACTCGGGGTCGTTGGGCATGCCGTAGAATTCGGGGCGCAGACGATGCATCGAAACCAGAGCGCCGGTGTCGCCGAGTTGGGCTTCGCCAAAAACGAAGGTCAGAATGGGGATGAAGAGGTCGACCTCGGTCACTCCCAGGATTCGCCAGCTTTCCGCCGGCGGATCCTGCAAAAGCCTCTTGAGGATCTCCGTGGAGTGGTATTGCCCACGCGCAGGATTGTAAGCAAACTCGCCGTTTAGCCTGTCAGGGCGAATCCAGCAGACGGCGCGCAACCGCGATGCCAGCCCTTCCGCAAGCGATTCAAGGTGGCCCGGCTCGACTCGTCCGACGGGAACCAGCGAGATGATTCTCATGACGCTGCAGGTATGTCTTTCCGAAAGCCGTATTTCTTGATCTTGTTGTAGAGGGTAACGCGGTCAATCTCAAGGACCTTAGCGGCGCGAGTCTGGTTCCAATCGCAGGCCTCCAGAACGCGAAGAATGTGCGCGCGCTCCACCTCGTCCAGCGAAAGCCCTGTCTCGGGTTGCTGGGTTGCGCCAATCTGCAAGGGGAAATCGGAGACCTGAATTTCCGGCTCGCGACCGATCACCATGGCCCGCTCGACGGCGTTCTCCAGTTCGCGTACATTCCCGGGCCAGCCATAATTCATCAAGAGATCCAGCGCCGGCCTGCTGATGGAAGTGAAACGCTTGTTCATCGCCCGCGCGAACTTCTTAATGAAATGGTCCAGCAAAAGGGGGATGTCGTCACGGCGCTCCCGCAAGGGGGGCAGCTCAATCTCGAACACGTTCAGGCGGTAGTAGAGGTCGGGCCGGAAACTCCCTTCTTTCACGAGGGCCCCCAAATCTTTGTTGGTGGCGGCCACGGCACGAAAGTCTACCTTGACCGTCTGGGTTCCCCCCACCCGGGTTATTTCTTTCTCCTGCAGAACGCGCAACAGGTCCGTCTGGGTCTTCAGGCTGATATCCGCGATTTCATCCAGAAAGACCGTGCCACCCTCGGCGACTTCGAATTTACCTTTCTTTCGGTATTGCGCGCCCGTGAAGGCGCCCTTCTCGTGTCCGAAAAGTTCGCTCTCCAGCAGGGTTTCGGTAAGTGCGCCACAATGGATGGTAACCATGGGCATGAATCGGCGAGGGCTCAGATGGTGAATGGCCCGCGCCACCAATTCCTTGCCCGTGCCGCTTTCACCGCGGATGAGGACCGTGGTATCCGTGGGCGCGACGGTGCGGATGAGCTCCACAACCCTTTGCATCGGCTTGCTCTGCCCCACCAAATCGACTGGTTGCGCTTCCTCCAGGCTCTCCCGCAGCCGCACGTTTTCTTCTTTGACTTGGTGATGTTCGAGGGCCTTCCGAACCAGGCGAGCCAAGTCATCGGGGTCGAAAGGCTTGGTGATGTAGTCGTACGCTCCGTCTTTCAGCGCCTCAACGGCAGTTTCCACCGAAGCGTAGCCGGTCATGATGATGACGATAATTCCCGGATCGACCTCTCGAATCTTGCGATGCAGCTCGAGACCGTCCATGCCAGGCATTTTAATGTCCACCAGGGCCAAATCCCAACGCTGGCTCGCCAACTTCAGCAACGCGTCACGCGCGCTGGTCGCGGTCTCGACCAGGTAGCCCTCCTCTTCGAACCATTTGCCAAGCGATTCGCGGACTACGTTCTCGTCATCCACGATCAAAAGGCTGGCTTTGTTATTCATGCGCAACTCCCGTGCCGGCGTCAGCTGTTCGCTGTCCGCCTTCTGTGTCAGTTCTTCTCCTGACTTCTGACTTCATGTTGCAGTCTATCCACTCGTCGGTCTCTTTGCTTTTTCCGGCTTGTCACTCATCACTCGTCACTGTTCTTCGTCACTTCCCACTCGTCACAGTTTCTCGCGGCGCCAGTTGTGGCTCTACCGGCAGCGTAACCGTAAAGGTAGTTCCTTTTTGCGGTGTAGATAATACCTCGATGTTCCCTCTGTGTTGCTGAACAATGCCGAACGCAATGGCCAATCCCAGGCCCACGCCTTTGCCTTCTGCTTTGGTAGTAAAAAAGGGTTCAAAGATATGCGGCAGGACGTCTTCAGGAATTCCCATGCCTTCATCGCTGACCACGATCCGCGCCTCGCCGCGCTCCGCCAGGTAAGACGTCTCCACCTTCAGCCGCCCACCCTGCGGCATGGCTTGCACGGCGTTCATCAGCAAAGCAAGAAGAACCTGCTGAATTTGGCCGGCATCGCAGTAAATGGCAGGTGTCTCGGGGTCCAAATGACAATCCACTTCCACCTGTTGCAGCTCGCATTGGTGCCCCACCAGAAGCAGGCAGCGCTCGACGATTTCACCCAGATCGTTTTTTTGGGGGTTGAAGGGCGCCTGCCGGGCGAAGGTCAGCAGGTTTTTCACGATGGTTCCGCAGCGCCGGCTTTCCTCTTCGATCTCCTGGAGGTCCGTCTTCGCGTCCTTGCGCCGCGCTTCATTCTCCAGTCCTTTGTCCACCAGGCGGGACACCAGCTTGCTGTAAGTGAGGATGCCCGCCAAAGGGTTGTTGATCTCGTGGGCGACCACGGCGGCGAGCTTGCCGAGCGAAGCCATCTTCTCCGACTGCACCAAACGGTGATAGGCGCGCTCCAGTTCGACCGTCTTCTCCTGAACTCGCGCTTCCAGCGTGTGTGTCCACTCCTGGTTTTCTTCCTGCGCTTTTTTAAGCTGCTCCGTCATGCGATTGAAAGACGCGGCCAAGCTGCCCAGCTCATCGCCACTGTCCACGGGCAAAGAGTAGTCCAGTTCGCCCTCCGCCACATGTCGAGTGGCGGCGGTGAGCCGGCGTACCGGTTTGTGCACGGTGATACGGAAAAGGCCGGCGGAAATCAAGCTGAGGAGGATAATGGAAGCAATGGTGAAGACCGCGTCTTGGCGTTGGCTCCGGGCCACGACTTGATCCACGGAGGCCAGCGAGAGGTTGGTGTCCAGCACGCCCAGCACCTGATCGCGCGCAGAATGGGCGTGGCAGGCGGCATTCGAGCAGTCGGGTTCGTTCTCGATGGGCTGGATGAGGCCCAAAACCCGCGTGCTGTCAGGGGCCTTGTAAATGCGCAGGCGGTCGGGTCGATTCAGGCGCGTGAGGGGTTGGGCCTGAGCATGGCAGGCGTAGCAAGCCTCCGCCTTTTTATCCACGAACTGCCCTACTTCCTTGGCGTCCGTGGAAAAAGTGATTTGGCCTTCGTTATTGAAGATGCGAATGCGGCTGATGCCCGGCTCGTGCCCGATGGTGTTGATGATGTGGAAAACTTCTTCTCGCTGGTTGCGCAACATCGAATAACGGATGCTGCGCCAGATGATATCACTGGTTCGGTCTGCGCTCTGAAAAACCATTTCTTGCTGCGAGAGGCGCCAAAGCCGCACATGCCAATAGCCGTACAGCCCCAATAACAGAGCCATGCTGCCAACTACGCAGGCGGTCAATTTGGTTGCCAGGCTGTGAGTGAAGCGAAACACTTATTCGGCCTCGAACACATTGAGATAGCGCACGGCCACGGCGAAGCAGAGAAACATGGTGCCCACCATCGAGAGCGTTACCGCCACTTCCGTCCATTTCGGAAAGTAATGCGCATGGGCGGAGTACTCGAGGCCGGTAATGGAAACGTTCAAGCGATTGAGCAGAAACCCTGTGATCACCAGCACGGCGGCCCCAAAAAGCCCCTCCCGGCTCTCCCTCACCCGGCGAAGGAGCAACATGGCCAAGGGAATCAGCAGTCCCACCGCAATTTCCAGCACGAAGAGGAGGGTTTCCTTGGAAGGCTGGCGCAAGTAGGCCAGCGCGCCTCTCGCCCACAGGTCCTGGAAGCGCAGGATTCCGTACACTCCCAAAACCGCCGCCATTGCCTTCCCCAGGTCTGCCAGCAAGGGCATCTCAATTTCCTGGCCAAAGGCCCGGGCGCTCAAGTTCGATTCGAAGATCACCATCGCTATGCCCACGCCTACCGCCGAGATGAAAAAAAACAGCGGCAGCAGGGGCGAGTACCAATAGGGGTGCAGCTTCGACGGCACAATCAAGAAAAGGCTTCCCAGGGACGATTGGTGGAGAGTCGAAAGCAGCACTCCCACAATGACCAGCGGGATGGTGATGGCCTTGAGCAGTTTGAGGGGCCTCTCCATCCGAAAGCGCTCGAAAACAACAGGAGAGAACTCCAGGGCCAGCACTGTCAGGTAAAGCATCACGCACCAAGCCACCTCGAACATTACGGAGTGAGGGTTCCACATGATCAGGGGGTGCCAGATATTGTAGGGCCTGCCCAGGTCATAGAGCAGCGCCACCGCCACCAACGCGTAGCCCAGGAAAGCCGTCAGAATCGAGGGCCGCAGAACGGGATGGAAGCGCCGGAGGTGGAACACGTAAACGATGGCCGCCAGGGTGAATCCACCCGCCGCCAGCCCCACTCCACAGATCACGTCAAAGCCAATCCACAAGCCCCAGGGGAAGCGGTCCGACAGATTGGTGGCAGCCCCCAACCCCTTCGTGAAACGAAGCAGGGTTGAATAAAAACCTGCAGCGAGGATCACCAGGAGCACCGCCCGCCAAAAGGTGAATTTAGGCCATTTCCCAAAGCTCATGGCTGATCTCCCTCTTTCTTTTCCGCATTCGCCACTTCCTCCCGCCGCTTGGTGATCCACCAGATTCCGCCTAACAACGCTCCGCCCAGCGTGACCAGCTTAGGTATTTCCGAAAGGACGTGCCAAGTGTACGTGGGCAGTGCATCGTGCGGCAGGTCAGTAGGCAGTCCAAGGGCATCAAAGGGAACAGCAGAGAGGTAAAGCACGGACGTGCCACCCGCTTCCCCCTCGCCGTAGATGTGTTGAAAGTACTTTCCAGGCTCCTGTCTAAGGCGGCTTTCGGCCTCCCGCAATAAGTCTTCCCGTTCCCCAAAAATGCCCGCTTGCACCGGGCAGACTTCCGTGCAGGCTGGCTTGAGCCCTTTTGCTTGGCGGGGTGCACACATGGTGCACTTCTTCACGCGGGGCGCCAAGACTTTGTCCCATTCGTAGCGAGGAACTCCAAATGGGCAAGCCATCATACAATACCGGCAACCCATGCAGCGCTCTTCCGCATACACCACGGGCCCCGCTGGGGTTTTTCTGAAGGCCCCCACAGGGCAAACGGAAACACAGGTGGGATCCTGACAGTGCATGCAGAAGCGGCGGACAAACACGTCTCCGTGAGTCTGGACCACGTTGAGTGCATGGGCAGAGAGTTGTTCATCACCGCCCTCGTCCATCGGGAGGTCAGTGTCAGGGGTGAGATTTCGCAAGGCATCGGTGGCCGAAAAGTCGCTACGACTGGTTTTTAGCAAGCCATTCACAAGCTTGCATGCGACCACGCAGCGCTGGCAGCCAACGCAGCGAGTCGTATCGATAAGAATCGCTTTGCTCATTTTTAAACATCCGTGGCGAGTGCGAATAAGGACAGCAAGTCAGGCCGAAGACGCACCTCGCTGCATTTCTTAGCACGCTAGATGCCGAGAAATTCAGCAGAAGGAAGCCAAAAATCGGGCCTTTCGTCCGCTTTGCTGCCGCTTGCTTCCCCTTTGTGCTTCTATTGTCGTGAATTCACCCAAAGTGACTGTGTGTCTGAAGGCTTCATTGGGTGTATGGGGCTCGCTGAGGACGCAGGAATTCCGCCTCGAAGGCGCGCCAGCCGCTGAGACCGAGTTGAGTCAGGGATCCGACCGCAGGCAGACCCCCGTCTGGGTAAGTCACGCTCACGGCCAAGTCTGGGGAGACTTGCATTGAGAGAAACTCTCGAAAACGATGGAACTCCTCCTCGAGCCATGCAACAGCCTTCTCGCCCGAGCGCGTGCCCACAGAACGGCCATCCGGCCGAGTAGGCGTGATGGCGCAAATCCAACCAGAACCATAGGGGTCCTTGGCTACCAATTCCGGGCGCTTCGCAAGACTCGGATTGAGTGCTACCACCTGTCCGGTAATCGAGCTTGGTATCTCCAGGCCGCAGCCTCCATGTTCGAGGCGAAACAGTGGTTGACCCGCCTTCACCAACTCACTTAGTTTCGGCGCCACCACCTTCTCCACGGCACCCATAGCATGCGCGAGCAGAGCGTCCGCACCTACTCTCACGCCCACTGAGGAATCCGGGTGAGACCAAGTGTGTCCTTCAGACAGGTAGAAGCCCCTAGGAACTCTCCAGGGGAGGCCTGCGGGAACTGCCGCCCGCCGGGCTTCGAGCCTTTGCACCACGAGGTCTAACAAGACAAAGCCAATAAACATTACGGCTACAAAGAGTGCCACCATCGACTTGTCCTCCTAAGAGTAGAGGCCGGCGCTTCCTCGAGCCCACCTGCGCCGACGGGTGTTATAGCGGCGAGTTTACCTCGCGAAGGTTAGCTCGCCAAAAGGCGGCGTAAAGCCGCCGCAACATCAAACTGGCCCAGTGCTGAGTCTGCTCCCCCTAGGCCAGAAACAGTTCGCGGGCCACCTGATCCCAGCGCTCTTCGGGAAGCACGCTGAGGAGGTCCGCAATAGCCTGCCCTCCGTCCTGCAAGTGAGCTCCGGACGTTGGACTGAGGTAGGTGTGAAGCCTCAAAACGGATTCCTCCATCCATCGCTGGGCTAGCCTTCCCCGCAGCAGGTTCTTTAGGTTCGAATCGACGGCAGGAGAATTAACTGCAACCAGCCAACCCACTCCGTAGGGATCTTTGTGAATGATGGAGGGGTCCTTTAAGACCTCCGCGTTTACATCCACCACCTCCCCCTCAATGGGCGACAGCATTTCGAAGCGGTGCTCGCCGCGCGCCAGCGTCCAACCTTTTTCTCCTTGCCGAAGCCAACGACCCCGAGCCGGGAGATCGACCTGGTCAATCTCGCCCACCAAGCGAACCGCGAGATCGTCCAGCCCAATGCGCACGATGTTTCGCGATTCCTTGGCAGCCCACGCATGGCCAGCGTGATAGGAGAGGCCGGCGGGGAGCTTAAAGCCGCCCACAATGTTCATGGGAAAGGACGCTTCCTCAGGCTCCGCCGATGCCACCACCGCGCGAGTGGCTTGCGACCGCTGAGCGTGCAAGAAATAGTCAAACACGACGAAACAAATGAATGTGCCGAGAACCAGTAGTGCAACCATGTGAGACCTCATCTCCTCGCACGCCTCGAATGGGTGCGAAGGCTTTGACTTCCACCGATCAAGGAGCAGCTAGGTGGCCAGAAGCTGGTTCAAAACAAGCTCTCAGGGATTAAGGTATTCGACGTGTTTTCAAGCAGATGGCGGACGGTCTGAGGAATGGGGGAGATGGACAGGAAGCCCGAACTCCCGTTGGGATGCCGAGAATCTCAACATGCAATGCATGCAACAATGACGGATCATTCATAACAGGCATTCTTTTCAAGGGCCTAACGTGTGATTAATACCTCAACATAGGTTGCTGAGAACCTCAGCAGGCAGCCGCTCCTTGCTCGCTATTCCACCCGCTTTTGTAGGGGACGGCGTGCCCTCCCCGAACGGTTGTGCCAACCAATTGAAAGAGGTAGAGTTCCCCGCCCCTATGCGTGGGCTTGTTTGAGCGGATCGGTGGCAAGGGCCTGGAGGTACTTCTCGAGCTTCTTGCAAGCCATTTCTCGCAGCGCATGGCCATAAGGGACCAGTTCAAGATTGAACTGGTCGCAGGCGGACTCGAACTGCTGGAACAAGTCGCAGAAATAGGCTTTGGCACGAGCCTGACCATCTTCGAGCCCCACCCCGTATTCATGCAGTTTTGCCCGAGCCCTCTCGGTGAGTATATCGAGTTCAGTGGCGAGATCGACACGAACCTTGTCGAACTTATCGAGCGCGCGGCTGTAGGATGCGTTGTCTCGCTCAATCCGCCGCGTTAGAAAACTGCCTTGAAGACGGATGGCGAAATCGTACCAGCGCCCGCGAACCAGTTGCCGGAGCGCTTCACTGACCGAATAGAACTGCCGGGAGATGCGGAAGATCCCTGCTTGAAGTTCAGAAGGGCTGATGCGTGAAGGACAAACCACGGCGTGCTGAGCGTCGAAGAGTTGCCAGTCACCCCAAGCAAAGATCCGTTTCTCTTCGGCAAGGCGACGCGTCAGCGGAGGCCCTGGCACGGCGGTGAGCGCAAAAAACTGGGTGCTGGTGAGCCGTGACTTGCGGGCAAACTCCAAGGTCTCGCGCAGGGTCTCCGTCGTGTCGGCGTCGGAACCCAGCACGAACATGCCGTGCACCCGGATCCCGGCTTCCTCGAAGGCGGCGATGGCGCTGCGGTTCTTTTCCAGGGTCGAGTGCTTGTTGAAGAGTCGAAGGGTTTCTTCGTTCACAGACTCGAGCCCGATGAAAACCATGACACAGTTGGCGCGCTTCATGAGCCGCAGCAGATCGCGGTCTTGCGCGGTTTCCACCCGCACTTGGGCGAACCAGCGCGGCATCTTGACTCCCTCGGAGAGCAGCCGCTCGAGCAGCCGCGTGGTGCGGGCGCGATTGGCCGCGAAAATATCGTCGCCGAAAAAGATCGGCTTGCCGTTCAACTCGATGGTGTGGCGGACCAGGGCCACGGCCGCATCGTCGTCCAGGAAGCGAAATCCCCGCCCAAAGTTCTCAATCACCGAGCAGAACTCGCATTCATAAGGACAGCCGCGCGAAGTGTTTACAACGTTGTGGGTGATCCCCCGATTGACGCGGTCGGGATAGACGGGAAAGGGAAGCGCAGAGAGTTCTTCGGAGGTTAAGTAGGGACGGTCCGGATTGCAGATGATTTCCCCTTCCCGGCCAAGATAACTCACTCCCAGCAAATCGTCGAGGTTCGGCTCCTCAAAGTCGTCTTGCAGCCGCTCGAGCAGCAGCGGCAGCGTGTAGTCCCCTTCGTGCGTGACGACGACATCGCCAAATTGCAGAGACTCTTCAGGCAGCGCCGTGGGATGCGGGCCGCCGAAAAGTATCTTGACGCCCGGATTGAGGGCGCGAACCCGCCGCGCCAATTCAAACGACTGGTTCGCCGTGCGGGTGATCACCGAGAGTCCCAAGACGTCCGTATTGGCCAGGCGCTTCCAATCGTCCGCGTCCAGGCGCCCCGCAGCACGGTTATACAGCGGGTCGAGCGTGACCACGTCATCATAACCCGCGCGGCCGCAGACCGCTTCGAGCAAGGGCACGCCGCGACCGGGATACCGAAAAAGCGAGTAGACGTCTTTCGCCATTCGGCCCTCCAGGCGGCCATCGACCGTGGCGGGCAACTCGACGAGCGTAATGCGCAGATCCTTCACAGAAGCACCTAGCCTTTCCGCACCCAACGGGGGCGCTCCTCAAGCCTCACCGGGCGCGACACCCAGCACTCGAAGCTACCCCGATACTGCAACTTTGGAGGATATCATGTCCATGATTTTAAATCTGTTCAATATTGCTCACCTTGACCCAGCACCTGAGTAGCTAGCGCAGCTTGATTGAACCTTTGAGGGTGATTGCTATAGAATGACACGTTGAGATCAGATCGAGACCACACGCACGTAGGGGTGGGGCCTGCCCTACCCTTGTCGATCAACGGCCTAACCGCCAGGGGACGGCAAGCCATCCCCCTACAAACAGCGCTGAAATTCTCGGAAGGGAAAAACGCTTGTTGCCCCTGAACAAATTCCTGCATCCTTCCTGGCGCAAAATTCTGCTTTCCTTGATCCTCTTGTGCGGCTTGGCGCTGCTTTTGTGGCCCGCACGCACGCTGCGAAGTGATAACTTCGTGTTTTATTTTCCTAACTCGCGGCATGTGATTCCTTTGGAAGTAATCGAGAACACCAAGTATTTGCCTCTCCTCCAGGTCCTCAACCTGGTGGGAACGCTCAACGGCTTGCAGGAAAAGCGCAACACCCTTAAGGTAGCGTTCGGGGACTCTCATATCGAACTTCACGCCGACGACCCGAGGATTCGCCTCGATAAGAAGACGACGGTTCTTTCGGCTCCCATCCGTGTTTCCAATGGAAGATGGATGGTGCCCAGCGATTTCCTTGCCACCGTCCTGCCCCGGCTAACGGGCCAGAGTGTGGAGTACCAAGCGGGGACGAGCCGGGCTTTTTTGGGCGACGTTAAACCGGGGTCTTTTACCCTGCGCCTGGAGCCGGTGAGCAGCGGGGCGCGGCTCACCTTTCAGTTCACGGACAAGGTAACAGTTCGCGCGGCGTCCGTTAATGGCAAATGGGTGATGTTTTTAGGAGACCACGCCATCGAGCCCCTGGAACAATCCTTCCACTTCCATAATCCTTACGTAAGCGACGTGCGCTTCGACGACCAGGACGGACTGCCCAAGCTCATCATCACGCCTTCAGCAGGGGGATTGAATTTCTATCCAGTGCTGGCGGAAGGAGGCAAAGTTCTCCAGGCTGACGTATTGAAGCCCCCGCCGTCGGCGCCCCAGAACCCTCCGCCTTCCGCACCGTCTTCGACCACCGCCAGCAGCCCGACCATGCCGTCGCCTTCAACGGGCGCGGCGCAAGAGGAGACGACGGCGCCGCCGGGTCCACCTCTGCCGGTCGTGGTCCTGGATGCCGGTCACGGCGGCGGCGACACCGGCGCGCACAGCCATGACGGAGTCATGGAAAAAGACCTAGTGGCCCAACTGGTGGCCCGCGTCCGCCAGGCATTGCTCTCGACGCGAAAATTCCATGTTGTCGTGACGCGGACAGGGGATGTCAATGTGACCTTCGAGCAGCGCGCTGCAACGGCAAATGAGGCGGCGGCCGCTTGTTTCCTCACTTTTCATGCGGGCGATTTGGGCGCCGGCTCGCCGCAGATTGCGGTTTACACCTACCGGCCTCCGGACGAGCCGCTCTCTCTCCCGGGCGGCGAGACAAGACCGATTTTCGTGAAGTGGAATCAAGTCCAGGAATCTTATTTAGACCAGAGCCGCCAACTCGCTGAGACTCTGCAGCAAGAGTTTGCGGTCATAGCGGGGGCAACTACGGATCTGCCTCAGGCTGTCCCTGAACGCACGCTGCGCAGTGTGAACGCGCCCGCCGTGGCCATTGAGCTCGGCACCTTATCACCCGACTACGACGCTGGCGCGCTGACCGACCCCGCATTTCAACTCCAGCTTTCTAACGTCGTGGCGGAAACATTAGCCGCTTTGCATGGTAGAGGTGCCTGAGAGATGAGCCTCCGCGCTAAAATCCTTTGGGTTGCTCTATTGGTGGTCCTTGCCGGGGGGCTCTTTTATCTGCGTTCTCTAGCCAAGCGCATCTTCTTTGAAGCGCCTTCGCGTAGTGACGAATCTGCCAAGGCACGCTTGAGCGAGGCAGTTTTGCAATCAGGTGCCGGACCCAAAGAGATTGCCGTCCTTTATTTCCCCTCGCTCAGCGGGAGAATGCTGGTGGCGGAGAGCCGGCCAATCCAATGGGCTCCGGCCGCAGCTGACCGAGTGCGCCAGGTTCTGTTGGCACTGGCCGAGGGACCAAGTCAGCGCCTCGGCCATCCCCTTTCTGGCACCACCAATGTTCGCGCCGTTTTCCTGACCGCGGAAGGAACTGCTTACGTGGACTTTTCGAGCGATCTGCTGAGCAGCCTGTACCCGGGAATTGAAGCCGAGTCCCTTTCTGTCTATTCCATCGTGAATTCCATCACTGTCAACATCCCCTCGGTAAAAAGGGTTAAAATCCTTATTCAGGGCCAGGAAGTTGATACGCTCGAAGGGCACGCCGACTTGACCGAGCCCCTCGTTCCCGATCCCTCACTCGTCAAGAGCGGCCCTTGAGACAGGAGACTCCATGTCCTCGATGCCAAGACCCTTGACGGGTCTTCTCTTTTCCGGCGGCAAGCTCGTCCGTCCCGACGGGCGTCCCGCCAACGAGTTGAGGCCCGTTGAAATCGTTCCGCATTTCATCAATTCCGCAGAGGGTTCGGCGCTGATTCGCCTGGGTGAGACTCAGGTGGTTTGCACGGCCTCGGTGGAAGACGGGGTTCCTCCTTTCCAGAAGGGCACGGGGCGAGGGTGGATCACCAGTGAATACGCCATGATCCCCCGCGCCACGGAAACCCGCACGCCGCGGGAGGTGACTCGCGGCCGGCAGGTCGGCCGCACCATGGAGATCCAGCGATTGATCGGCAGATCGTTGCGCGCCGTGACCGATTTGGAAGCGCTCGGCGAGCGCACGATTTGGATCGATTGCGATGTGATCCGTGCCGACGGAGGGACGCGCACCGCTTCCATCACGGGTTCCCTCGTAGCGTTAGGCATGGCCTTTCAGAAGCTAGTCGAGCTCAAGTCCCTGCGCCGAATTCCTATCAAGGACTATGTGGCGGCCGTCAGCGTGGGCATCGTGGGCGGGGAGACCCTGCTCGATCTGGTTTACGCCGAGGACTCGAATGCCGAGGTGGATATGAACGTGGTGATGACCGGTTCGGGCCAACTGGTCGAGGTGCAAGCCACGGCGGAAGGCAAGCCCTTCACCCTCGGCGATCTGAATAAGCTGATCGAAGTAGCTCGGCCGGGCATCCAAAGGCTACTGGCCATCCAGAGTTCGATCCTGAAATTCGAACCGGCCAGGCCGCGCTCGTGACTACCGAAAATCGAAATTCGAAAATCGAATGTCAAAATGCGGGCGTGACAGCCAGGAAGGAAGCACCCACCTCTTCCCCTCGGGCCACCTTAACGCGAGAGGGTGGACCGCATCCCGATGCACTTCATCGGGGGGCGGGCCCGGCCTTTGCCTGCCGAAGGGTTATAATGCGCAGGGCGCACAGCCCGCAACGGCCCGCAGGCGGGTGAGGGATCCCCTTCCAGGTTTTTACTTTTGCCATTAGCCTTTTGACGGGTTCGCGGGGTTTTGCTCGCCTTATGTCACTCATAACTCTTTACTCACCGCTCTATCTCGCCTCCGCGAATCCCGGCAAACTCCGTGAGTTCCGTCAGGCGGCCTCAGCGCGCGGCATTCAGGTCGAACCCTTGCCCGGCATCGAGCGCCTTCCGGCTTGCGTCGAAGATGGCAGGACTTTTGAAGAGAACGCGCGCAAGAAAGCTCTGCACTACAGTGCTTACGTCTCCGGGCCGGTCTTCGCCGACGATTCCGGGATCTGTGTGGACGCGCTTGCGGGCGCCCCGGGGGTCTTTTCGGCCCGCTTCGCAGGGCCCGGCGCGACCGATGACGAAAACAACCGCAAGCTGCTCGAAGAGTTGCGCCGCGTTGATGAAGAGTTGCGTCGCGCGGAAACTATGATCGAGGGTAGAAGCGGGGCCGAGTACAAACCCATCCGCCGCACCGCGCACTATGTCTGCGTCATCGCGCTGGCGCAGAGTGGCCGGATTCTCTGCGTCACCGAGGGTCGAACGGACGGGGTTATCCTTGAGGCGCCCCGGGGGACAGGAGGCTTCGGGTACGATCCTTACTTCTTCTACCCTCCACTGGGCAAGACTTTTGCGGAGTTGAAACCGGAGGAGAAATTCGCCGTTTCACACCGAGGTAAAGCTTTCCGCAAGCTTCTCGATTTAGTGCTGCTTAGGGGCCGAAGGTCGAACAGTTCTTAACTCCTCGACTTTCGACGTTCGCCTTGCGTTAGTCGGCTCTCGCCAGTCTCTTGTACTCCGCGTCAGCACCCTCGGGCATCAGCACCCACAGGGTATAGATGCCGAGCGCCGTCCCGAAGGGAAAATGGATAAGGCTGATGCAGCCGAGGACGATGGTGAGCATGCGTGCCCAAGGGCTACGCGCCAGCAGGCCTATTCCCGCAATCATTCCCGCGATGGCGTAACCCGAAAGGAGCAAGCCGATCCCGGCCAAAAACGGAGTCAAGAACAGGCGCATGGGTGCGGGTATGGGCGCAAACATGAACGGAAAACGCAAATGGACTAACCCGATCAAGCCCAGGCCGGGGATCAGCCGCAATCCGGAAAAGATAACCCAGAGCGCGCCCAACACACCAAGGTGCCGCGCCACACGTGAGGGCCGGGCGAATCCCACGCTTGGGCCGGGAGCGCTCATTCGGTCTATCGAGGGTTGAGGCGGCGGCACAGGAACGACCGCCGGAGTAGAAGCCGTCGCTGCGACAACCGGTTGGCCACATTTGCTACAGAATCTCTGGTCGGGCATGAGGGGAGCGCCGCATTTAGCGCAGTACATAAGATTACCCTCGCTTTCTATCATCATCATACGCTTAAACGCGCCAGAATGTTCCTTTGGCCCTTTCCGAAGCCTGGATTCTCCAATCTCACATGTCCGCCGGCAGAATATAGGGCGGGACTCTGAAATCTGGGATCTGAAATTTCCAATTCCCGCCCCACTAGTGTTGCGTTACCGAAGAAAGTGAAACAGCCGATGGTCTGTCACCCTGAGCGCAGCGAAGGGCCTCTGCAGTTGCTTTCTCCGTGAAACTGCGGGGACGCTTCGCTTCGCTCAGCATGACGGCTTACGCCCGGCGTGTTTCACGTATATGCGTAACGGGACACCGGGAGCGCTCCTGCAGAATGAAAGTGGCACAGGCAATTCTGCCTGTGCCGCTCACTCTCTGATAAACTGAGAATGCATGCAGTCCGGACAACCAAGCCAGACCGCCCTGGCGGCAGCGTTTCACCGGGCTGCTCACCAGGTGCTCGAGCAGGGCCGGATCTTCTCCGATCCGCTCGCGCTGCGCATCCTGGGGGAGGACGCGCAGAACATCGCTCGCCAGGCTAAGGAGAGGCCCTCTGGCCGCCGCATGCGACTCTTCATCGCGGTCAGGACACGCTTCGCGGAGGATGCTCTGGCCGCAGCCTTTGAGAGCGGCGTCCGTCAGGTCGTAGTGCTCGGTGCGGGACTGGACACCTATGCGTACCGCCATCCATTCGGAGAGCGGCTGCGCGTCTTCGAAGTTGACCACCCTGCCACTCAGGCCTGGAAACGTCTGCGCCTTCAGGATGCCGCTATCCCCCTGCCAGGCTCATTAACCTTCGTTCCGGTTGATTTCGAACGCGAAACTCTTGCCGCACGCCTGGCGGCAGCCGGCTTTGATCGCACGCAGCAAACCTTCTTCACTTGGCTTGGAGTCGTCCCCTACCTGAAACAAGAAGCGGTTTGGTCTACTCTGGCCTTCATCGCCAGCCTGCCCAATGGCGCGCACGTCGTGTTCGACTACAGCGATCCTCCGGCATTGTTGTCACCCGAAGGGCGTGCTGTCTACGAGAAGGGCGCGGCGCGCGTGGCCCGCCTGGGGGAAGCCTGGATCACTTACTTTGAGACCAACCAGCTCCACGCCAAATTGGCAGCCCTTGGATTTGGCGAAATCGAAGACCTCGGGCCATCCCAGATCGCCTCGCGTTACTTTCCAGGTCGAGCCGGTTCCCTTCCTGATAAGGGCGGCCACGTGATTCGCGCGACGAAGAACAAGTCGAGGAGTTGAGGGGTGAAGGAGTTGAAATAAGATCACTTCTCTCCTTCTCGAGTGCTTGACTCCTCGACCCCTCGAGCCGGGGACCTCAAAAACGGTGGCGCGCGCCAACTGCTTTCTGCGCACCACCTGAGTCCTCCCGCTCGCTCATAAGCCGGTGGTGGAAACCTTCAGACTACTTATTGAGTGCTTGCAGAAAGGCTTCGAGGCTAATTCCTGCTCGGGCAATCAGGGTCCACAGGGTCCCCCGCGCAACTTGAGGATGGTTGGGCACGGGGAGCGTGGCGATGTGGCCGGGCTTGGTGAGAATAATATGGCTGCCGCGCTGACGAGCCACTTCCCAGCCCAATTTCTCAAAGGTCCGCACCACCTCACGAGGCCGCAAGATGGGAACTGGAGGCATTAAACCGGGACTTCCACTTCACGGGTGGAGACGCTTAGAGGCATTCCGCGCTCGGCACGAACTTCCAGGCATTCTCTGATCGCCTGTGCAATGTTTCTCTCAGCCTCTCCCTCTGTCTTCCCTTGACTGACGCACCCCGGGATGGACGGACACTCGGCGATGAAAGCCCCGTCCTCGTCCTGAAATATGGTCACGCTGAACTTCATGCCAGTCCCTCCCGTCCTGAATATCTCATACCTCGATGTGGGAATCAACTTTGCCGATGGCCCGTCGCTTCATAATGTCTGGCCTGCGCCGTTGCTCACAGTCTCGACGGCAGCACACGCAAACCCACAGCTTTGGCCAGTTTCCATTGCCGCCTGTCGAAAGTGAAGAAAACGTCCGGCTGAAGGCTCAGCGCCAGGGCCACGTGGAGGACATCCAAGGTCCGCGTGCCCAACCTGGCCGTGTACTGGCGCGACAATCGAATCGCGGTCTGCCAGGCCTCACTGGGCACTGGACGAAGCTGAAACACTCCTGCATTCACGTGTTGTTCAAGGCAGTTCCGCACAGCCTGCGCCTCGCGGAGCGTCCAGGTGGCGCCCCCTCGATGGGGAAACAGAAGCCGTTCGATTGCATTCGCGAACTCAACCTCGCCAAATTCTGTGAGAAAGAAGACAGGCTTGTGTCTCGCGACCAGCGCCACCGCGCGGGAAGAGTTGGCGTCGCGCCCATAGAGCGACATCAGGAAACCGGTGTCGGCGTAGCCATTCAATAGCGGTCGCGCTCCTCCCGAACCAACTCAGTGAAGGTTCGCTCCATGATCTTGTCGCCGAAGATCTGTTTCTGGATCTCTTCGAAGTCAGGATACTCGAGCAGCTTTGGCTGTTCGGGCACGATCCGGCCGATTACCTTTCGACGCTTGCGCAATAAAACGGTCTCGCCGCGTTTCAGCCGCGCCTCCACTTCAGGAAAACGCTGTCGTAAATCACGGACCGTAAAGCTGTTCATGTGAAACATTCTAGTTTCACCTAGGAGGGGAGTCAAGAGGTAACGCGGAAGTTGAGAAGTCTAGGGATCGAAGAGTCGAGGAGTCGAGAAATTGGGTCAACCAACTTACTTCTCGACTCCGCGACTCTGGTAAGCCGCGGCAGGGGTTTGCCCTCGAGTTTCTCGAAGGCCTTTCGCACCTTGGGAGGCAGTGCCAGGGGCTTGCCGGCGCGGTAGTCAAGCCAGACCAGCGTCGAGCCGACGTCGGCGGCCACAACCCCACGTTTACCACTCACGATGCGGTGCGCCATTTTAAAGCTGCTATTGCCTATCGCGGTTATGCTGGCGCTGACATATACCATATCCGGGTACGTGAGCGGCACTCGGAAATCGCAAGAGATCGCCGCCACGATGGGCCCCGCCGCCACGCTCGCTGACCCGCGCCAGACGCCAGCCCGCTTCAGATACTCGATGCGCGAGCTCTCGGCCCAACGCAGGTAAACAATATTGTTCACGTGGCCCAGAGGGTCCTGCTCGCCCCAATGCAGCGGAAACGAAATGACAACAGGGAATTGCTCGAGAAATTTGTTTGGCATTTTCAAAGTACGGAAGAAAAGATATTATCCTGCATCTCCCAGCCGCGAAGCAGGCGCTCGTCGATGGCCTGGTTCTGGATTTGTTCGCTGAGGCGATAGAAGCGGAGAAGATGGCGCTTCGTCCTCTGGGTGGCGTATTCCGCCATGGCCCCGGAATTAATCATGAAGGCCCAATCACTGGCTTGGGCGAGGAACAACTCCCTTTTAGCTTGCGCCAGAGCGCGCGAAACCAGGGACGCTGGGCGAGCTTGACTCTCGAGCAACTTCTCCATGAGATTGGCGGCCCGATGAAGATGAGGATAGATCCAGTCATTCCTTCCGTTCAGCCATGTGTCATTGAACCCTTCGTAGCCCCAACTCGATATGGCCGGGGTCGCGACCTGATTCAGCCGGTATTCCTCCAGATATTCGGAAAGGGTGATCAGGCGAATGGACTCCTGATTGCGCGCTATCTTGCGCACCACATGATTCAGCCAAGCCGGTCCTTCATACCACCAGTGGCCGAATAGTTCTGCATCGTAAGGCGCCACAATCAGCGGCTTTCGGTCCATGGCCGGCGCCAGATATTCCACTTGCTTCTGCCGGTTGAAGACAAAGTTGCCGGCGTGGATTTCAGCCTTGCTTTCCGCCCGCTCGGGAGCATACGGCTCCTTATGGTCCGTCTTTCCTGTAACGCGGTAGTATTTGATTCCGGTATCAAATCGGAGGCCATCCTGATGCACGTAGGGCCGGAGATAATCAATATCGAGGTCATACGCGATGTCCCGGTAAAACTCGCGGTAGTCGTAGTCTCCCGGATAACCTTCCACGGAACTCCAGACTTGGCGGGATGATTCCGGATCACGTCCAAAGGCGGCCAACCCCGAGGGGCAATAGATGGGCGCATAGACACCCCACTTGGGCCGCGGCTCGGCGCGTGTGACCCCATGCGTCTCCAGAATGGTGAAGCGAACGCCTTGATCGCGAAGCATCCGGTCCACACCGGGGAAATAGCCGCATTCGGGCAACCAGAAGCCGTTCGGCCTTCGGCCGAATACCTGTTCGCCGTACTCGATTCCAGTTTGGATTTGCGCTTGCACTGCGGAGGCGTTCACCGACAGCAGGGGGAGATAGGCATGCGTGGCGGCGCTACCCATGATCTCGATTTTTCCCAGCTCCTGGAACCTTCTGAACGCCTCCGGAAGGTTGCGATCGTAGCGGTCGAGGAAGGCGTCGCGGAGACTGAGGAAGCGCTGGTGATACAGGCGGGCCAAGCGGTGGATCTCCGGCTGCTGGGCGGTTCGCGCTATCTCCTTTTCAGCCAGCGCTATCAGCCGCTCGATTCGCCCTACGTAGCGCGATTGCAGGAACGGATCCAAGAGCATCGTCACGAGGGTGGGCGTAAAGGAAAACGTCAGACGAAAATCCACCCCGTCCTCGACGAGGCCCTCCAAAACAAGGAGTAGGGGAATATAGACTTCCGTGATGGCCTCGTAGAACCAGTTTTCCTCGAGCGAGTCTTGATGCTCCGGATGCCGCACGAAGGGCAGGTGGGCGTGAAAAACAATTGCCAGATAGCCTATTGCCATTTCTCTCCTTGCGAGTGAAAAACCGCAGACCTCGAAAGCGGAGGTCTGCACTACCCGCCCTTGGAGGACAACTTTTGCCCCGACGATTGGCCCGGGCGAAAGCTTCTTTCACTCAGTTCAGTGAAATCGGCGCGCTCCTTCGCTGCGGGTGGAAGCTCACCCGCGCTCCTCTCCTTGGGCGCGGAGCCTGACTCCTCCCGCCTTGATGGCTGGTAAAGCTCCGCGAGTTTTCGTTCGATTTCTCCCGGCGCTGCGGTACGGAAGATTCTCAGCTCCTTGGGTTCCGGGCCCTTGGTTTCTGCGCCCTGCGGCTGGCCGTATGTAGTGGCGCTTCGCGACTCGGCGCCTGCCTGCGGGCCGAAGCCCTCCGGTAGGCGTAGGCCCGAAGCCTTTGGGCCGCTGGGCGAAGCGCCCCCTCGTTCTTCGGAGGCCGCCTCAGGCGGAACAACACTTTCCGCTCGGGGGCTGTCGCCTTCCACAAGGAGATAGCTCTCTTCCACTCTATCCGATGGCAAAGCCCGGGGGGTCTCGGCAACATTAGATCGCGCCAAGCGACGGAATCCGCCCCCCTCGACGCGGAAACCTAAATCCACACAGTAGGATTTGGCAGGACCCTCTAAATGGACGTACCAGCTGCCCGCTCCCAAGGCGATTTCAACCTCAAACCAGCTCGGCGTGTTCGTGCCCTCAAAACTGACATGCGTAACATCATAAAACCTCAGCACCGGCCGAGCTCGCGGGCCCAGCCGGCTGAAAACCCTCCCGAGCTCTGCCTGGTCATGGGCTGCAATTCCCCAGTAAACATGGACGAGATAGGGATTGACAGCCAGCAGCACCACCTTCGTTTCCTCATCACAGCTCGGCAGTTCCGCTGGCTCGCACTCCAGCGCCGTGCGTCCCTCTTCAGAGGTCTCGACTTCCCCCTCCTGGGCGGATTCGACTTCGTCCGTAATGACTTGGGGCGAAGTGGCGCCCCGACGGGACCGCTGAGACTTCCTTGGCTCCTGCCTCATCTTCACCCTGGCCTCTCTGCGCTGCCAAAGTTGTAGCAGCGATCCCGCCTCTGCGGCATCGCCCAAGAGCGGCGTCCCGATCAGATCAGGGCAGGTTCCGCCGCCTCTACCGCAGACTGACCTATTCCCCAACTTCTTTTATCTACCCGGCTGGAAAGACTTCCACTCCAGGCGGCAGTCCGCGTATTTCAGCGCTCCGTACACGTTATAGTAGGTGCTGTAACCTGTACTTGTTATCGGACTTCGCGAGCGTCATCTCGTCATGAATATGGGCGTGCTGGTGGCAGAGGCCACGCCCACAGGCGGCACAAACCCCTCTTGCCTCCTGATCGCAAAACCAACATCTCATAAAGGATAGCACCCCCTTCGGAGCATGAATTCGTCCAGCCGTTGGTGCGCGACGCCGACTTCCTCGTAGAGCTTGGGGATCCAGGCATCTCCCCAAAAAGATAACAGCTCGTTTCAGCCCGAAGAATACACTCTCGCGCACGGCGCAAGGCAGGATCAGTGATTCCCTCTCGATGGGCAGAAAAAGAGCGAGTGCACTCCTGATACCTGCGACTCAACTGCCAAATGGCTTCCAGGGCTTTGCGCTGAGAAACCCAGCCGGCCCACTGAGAGAAATCATAACCCGAAGTCGATCCCACATTCCAGGCCCCTGTTTGCACCTCCACCTTGCCCTGCGGCGGATTCTCGGCCAGGAAGCGAGAGAGCGAGATGGGGCGGGCTGTCATCTGGTTCGATCGCACTCGTTCCATGTAGGGGGCAAAGAAATGTCCCCAGAAGCCCGCCGCTCCGTCCATTTGGCGGAACCAACCCCCGTTCTCACCATCTGTCCAGGTCGTTACCAAGCAGGGTTGAGACGCTCCGGCCGTCTTGCTTCGCACCTCGCCCTCAAACCACACAGGATCGAGCCCGCTCTCCTGAGCATCGGTCAAATCCCGGTCGCGCGGGATGACTTTAATCTTCGCCCGGCCGTACTCGGTCACGTGCGCGCGATACATGACCTGTTCCCGACTCATCGCTGCTTTCGGTTTGAGGCGCACGCTGTCGATGATAACACGCTCGTAGCCGTGGCGCGCCAGCCCAGGCCACGGAAATCTTTGCGGGCCTCGATGAAATGTACCAATAGAAGCACAGAAGCCACAGAGACAATTACGGGGCTTGTTTGGGTGAAGATCGCGGCCTGTCGCCGCAACCGAGCTATCCAATGGGGTCGGGGCGTAGCCCGGCCGGGCCATCCCGCCTTAGCCGGGGTCGTACCTTACTTGAGGTCGCGAAGAATCTTGATGGAGCAGGGCGGAGGCAGGCGTGAGAGCTACAGCGCTAAAGCTAATGATAGTAAACTTCCAGGACGCGGTCGGCAACGTGGTCCCAGGTGAAGCCGCACTCGGCCGCGACCCTTCCGTTGTGCCCCATCCACCGAGCCCACTCGAAGTTGGTGAAGAGCGTGCCCAGCCCCCACCCTACCGATTGGGGATGAGGATAGATCTTGAGGCCATTAACTTCGTGCCAGACGAATTCATCCGGACCACCGTTCTTGCTCACGACCACCGGCTTGCCGGCGCTCCAGCCCTCAAGCACCACAATTCCAAATGGCTCGTTGCGGCTGGGCACGCAAACCACATCACAGGCTTTGTAGAGCTCGGGCAGTTCATGGCCGTTCTTGAACCCCAGGAAGCGCGTGGCGTGCGCCACACCGAGTTGCCACGCCCGATGCTCCAGGCCCCGGCGCATCTCCCCATCTCCGGCAAAAATGAACTTGGCGCGCGGATAAAATCTCAGCAGCCCGGGAATGGCTTCTAACAAAAGGTCGGGACCCTTTTGGAAGGCCATGCGGCCTACGAACAGGACGGTGGGGTCCATGGGACCAATCCCATAGCGGGCCTTCACCTCACCGGGATCCAGCCAGCCCTCAAAATGATGAAGGTTAACTCCGTTGTAAATAGGACGGATTTTCCATTCCGGAACTTCGTACATCCACATGATTTCTTTCTTCAAGGCCTGTGAAACGGTTATGACTCGATCCGCCCAATAATTCGCGGCGCGCTCCTGATAACGAACGCGCGCGGGCTGGCCGCCATAGAAATGGTTTCCGCAGCGTCCGTACTCCGTGGAATGCACGGTTAAGACCGTCTTGCGCTGGCGGCCCTGCTTGATCCAGATCATGGCGTTGCTTGCCAGCCAATCGTGGGCGTGGATGATGTCAAAGGGCCCCAAGAAGTCTTCCGTGGCGAAAACGTAATGGACGAAGGAACGGCACATGTTATTGATTTCATCGACAAAGTTCCAGTGCAACTGGAAAGGGCAGCGATGGTAGTGGACCCCATGGATGAGCTGGTAGTGCGATTGGCCCGGACCCATGCGCGTGAATACGTGAACGTCGTTTCCCTTCCTTTCCAGGGCCGCCGCCAACTCCGTGACATGGGCTGCAACTCCTCCCACGGGGATGGAGTGAAGGGACTCCCAGGATAACATCGCGACACGCATGACTGCCTTCTCCTTACTAAAGTTTAATTTCGGCCCTTTTTCTCTGGATCAGGAGAGGGGATTCGGGATCCCTCAAAAACGGCTCCACAATAGACTCCCGCCCTGCAACACATTTCGCAGTGCGGTGACGGCAAGGCCGGTGGGTGACGTACTCGACTCTGCCCTTCGATGCCCGGGCCGCCCGACGCGCCTCAGCCATTGGTCGAAGTTACTGCAGGGGCAGACCTTGAGGTTGCTTCCCCTGTAGCGGAACGGCCCCAGGGGCCGCCCCTGCCAGGCTTGCGAGTTCGTCGTTATCCTGATTTTGTGGAAGTCGTCATCGGCCCCCTGAGTGACGACGACGGAACTGCCGCCACCGACCCCTCAAACCCGCAAAAGATCGGCCTTTTTCAGCGTGCAACCCAGGTGGTCTGCCCGCTCAGGGTCTGTACCCGAGGGCGGACTATTCCACCAACATTCCTAATCATCGGGGAGGGAGGAAACTTTCTTCTGTTTTCGGCATGAAGACGACAATCGGATTCTCCGGATACACAACTGGACATCGAGCCTCTGGACCTGATTCCGGTTAAGAGAAGATTAGCCTCGCTTCTACCCCTTTATTTGATGTATCCAGTGGCGCAAAGGTTTTGATGTGATTCCCGAACGGCAAGCAAAGATTAGTTTATGTTAATGATAAACAGTCCCGTGTGGCGCGACGAAAAGGTACCTAGGTACCCTCCGCACCGGGTGGATCGAAAACGCTCAACAAGGTATCATGGTGGTTGGGGAAGGTGATATCAGGGTTTCGACTTGGAGGTAAAAAGCATGAACGTCTCAATCGACCGGAGTAAGCTGCCTGCGCTGCCGGAATTGGTCGACGGATTGCCCAATTTCTGCGGCTGGGAAAGCGCGGTCCTGGACGTGGTCAAACACCGGAAACCAGTTTTCCTGCCTACCACCAACATTCACCTCGATCAAATCAGCGCGGCTTTTGCCGTGGCCTTGCACATGCACCAGCCGATCATCCCCGCCGGGCACGATGGACAGCTCATCAGCAATCTCCAGTATATGTTTGAGCACCCAAACGAAGGCGACAATCACGATGCCGAACCTTTCGCCAATTGCTACAAGCGGATGGGGGACATTATCCCGGATCTGGTCAGCCAAGGTTACAATCCGCGCGTCATGTCGGATTACTCCGGCACCTTGCTTTGGGGACTGCGCCAGATGGGGCGAGGAGACATTCTCGACAATCTGAAGCGCATCACCTGCGACCCTCGCTACCAGCCCTATGTCGAATGGCTCGGCACCATGTGGGGTCACGCGGTTGCTCCCTCGACTCCAATTCCGGACCTCAAACTTCACATGTTGGCGTGGCAACACCATTTCGCGGCGATTTTCGGATGGGATGCTCTGGCCCGCGTGAGGGGGTTTTCTCCCCCTGAGATGGCCTTGCCCAATCATCCCGACACTCTTTATGAATACGTCAAGGCGCTCAAGGAATGCGGATACCGCTGGCTCTTGGTTCAGGAACATTCGGTGGAAACCCCCTCGGGACAGGCCCTCGGCTACAAGCACGTCCCGCACAGGCTCCTGGCGCGCAATTCACGGGGCGAAGCGCTGGTCATCACCGCCTTGATCAAGACTCAGGGGTCCGACACCAAACTCGTGGCCCAGATGCAGCCCTACTATGAAGCCAAAACCCTCTCCCGTCAGACGTTGGGGGAAACGTCCATACCGCCGCTCGTCACCCAAATTGGCGACGGGGAGAACGGCGGTGTCATGATGAATGAGTTCCCGCCTGCCTTTTGGAAAGCGTGGCAGGAAATGGCGCAGTCAGGTGGGGGCACCCGAGGAGTTGTCGGGCTTACCGGGACCGAGTACTTGGAGCTGATCGAGGCAGCCGGCTGTGCTCCTGAGAGCTACCCCCTTTGCCAGCCGGTGGGGCAACACCAGGTTTGGCGACGACTCCCTTCCGGAAAACTGAAGCCGGGCGCTGTGGAAGACGCCATCCAGCAATTGAAGCGTGAAAATCCGAATTTCCACATGGAAGGCAGCTCTTGGACAAACGACCGGAGCTGGGTTAAAGGGTACGAGAATGTGCTGAGCCCGATGGGTCAGTTGAGCGCCTTGTTTCATCAAACCGTTGACCCTCTGGTCAGGAAAGATACCCTCACCCAACAACCACGCTACCGTCGGGCGCTGCTTTACAACCTCCTTTTGGAGGCGAGCGACTTCCGCTACTGGGGGCAAGGGAAGTGGACTGAATACGCGCGGGAGATCTTCCAGCGCGGGGAGAATGTTCTTCGTAGCGAATTTTAGTGCCCCCTACCCCTAGGGGAAGGGTCTCAGCCGGTTACAGGGGGGACGGCAAGCCGTCCCCCTACAAAGCGGGCTCCTCAGAATGACAGACTCAGAGCAGCGGCACGACTTTTCATGCTATATTAGGAGCTTGTTTAGGGCCGGGAAACCAAGGACTGCAGCGTAAAATCCATGGAACAAAAGGCTAAAGGCGCGAGCGGTGAAGAGCGCCGGCAGTTCGTCAATTTCGCCTTCTACAAAGTCGAGCCGGCGTGGCGGCGGCTACCGGAAGAAGAGCGGGGGCGGGGGAAATGCGAGTTTGTCGACGTGGTGAAGAGCTACGAAGAAGATGTCCTGGTGACTTCGTATTCGCTGGTCGGCATCCGGGGTGATTGCGATTTCATGCTGTGGCGCATTGGCTACGACGCGCTCCAGCTCCAGGAAATGAGCGCAAAGCTTCTGGCCACGGGGTTGGGTAATTATCTGACCAGTCCCTATTCCTACTTGTCGATGACCAAGCGCTCCATTTACGTGGATAAGCACACGCACGAAGGCCAGGAAGGAACGCGTCTCAGGCTGGTCCCCGGCAAGTTCAAATACTTGTTCGTTTATCCGTTCGTAAAAAGCAAAGCTTGGTACCGGCTCACCAAACACGCCCGCCAGGGGATGATGGACGAGCATATCGAAATCGGCCACAAGTATCCCACGGTGAGGCTGAATACCACTTATTCCTTCGGGCTCGACGACCAGGAATTTGTGGTGGCGTTTGAGAGCGACAAGCCCGAGCACTTCGTGGACCTGGTGATGGAACTTCGCCATAGTGAAGCCACCAGTTATACCACGCGTGATACCCCCACTTTTACCTGCATCCATCGTGAACTGAAGGAAGTCCTGGACCTCCTTGGGGGGTAAAGCGAGATCGGCGGTATTATGAAAACCAGAATTAAGCCCCCGAAGAAGCCGGCAAAAGCCAAACCCAAGACAGCCTATACTTCTCCAGAACGCTTGCAGAAGATCTTTTCGGCGCTGGACCAACTCTTCCCCCACGCCCAGTGCGCCCTGCATCATGAGAATGCATTTCAACTCCTGGTGGCCACTATACTCTCCGCCCAGTGTACTGATGAGAGAGTCAACAAGGTCACCCCCGCTCTGTTCCAGAAATACCCGAAGCCGCAAGACCTCGCCGCAGTGTCGCAGCCGGTTCTGGAAAAAGAAATCCGCTCCACGGGGTTCTTCCGCAACAAAGCCAAGAACATTATTGGCATGTCCAAGAAGCTAGTGGCGGATTTTGGGGGTCAGGTCCCGCGAACGATGGAGGAAATGCTAACCCTGCCGGGCGTGGCGCGCAAGACAGCCAACGTCGTGCTGGGGACCGCCTATGGCATCCCCACGGGCATTGTCGTGGACACCCATGTATTCCGCATCGCGCATCGGCTAAAGCTCTCCAACCAGAAAACTCCGGAGAAAGTCGAGCAGGATCTGCTCAAGCTCGTTCCGCGCGAGCGCTGGATATCCTTTGGTCATCAGATGATTTGGTTTGGAAGGAAGATCTGCCAGGCGCGCAAGCCTCTCTGCGCCGACTGCCCGCTCGAGTCCATCTGCGACTCACGCGACAAAACCGTTTGAGTCGAAGAGTCAAGGGGTCGGCTCCTCGACTCCTCGGGCAACGGCGCGGGCAAGCTCGGGCGGAGGGGTGAACGTCACTTTTTCTTCCACGAACTCAATTTCTTCAACCTGTTCCACCCCCCTGGCCTTGAAGTAGGCCACCACCTCCTGAACCAGGTGCTCGGGAGCCGAGGCTCCGGCGGTGATGCCTACACATTGAACATTTTCGAGCCAGGCCGGATCAATCTCGCTTGCGTCTTCGATAAGGTAAGCACGCGTTCCCGACATCTCCGCGACTTCTCGCAGACGCCTGGAATTAGAACTATTTTCGGAGCCCAGAACCAGGACCACCTCCGCTTCCTTAGCCAGGAGCTTGACGGCCATTTGCCGGTTCTGGGTGGCATAACAGATGTCGTCACTGGGAGGTTTGACCAATTTGGGGAAGCGGCGCTGCAAAACATCTATAATCTCCCGAGTGTCATCCACCCCGAGCGTGGTTTGTGTGGTAACTGCAACCCGCCCAGGATCCGGAACCTCGGCTCTCTCCGCCTCCTCCACGCTGCTGACTAATTGCGTACACTCAGGAGCTTCACCCATGGTCCCAATAATCTCGTCGTGTCCGGCGTGGCCGACAAGAATTATCGACCGGCCCTCTCTTGCATATCTGACAGCCTCCGTATGAACTTTCGTAACCAGAGGACAAGTAGCATCAATGACTCGCAGGTGCTTTGCCTCAGCCTGGGCGCGGACTTGCGGGGAAACACCGTGGGCGCTGAAAATAAGGACCGCCCCTGCCGGAACTTGCTCCATTTCGTCCACAAAGACCGCGCCCTTAGCGGCGAGAGACTGGATGACGTGCTTGTTATGGACAATCTCCCGGCGGACGTAAACGGGGGGCGGGAAATGCTCGAGGGCCTCGCGAACCACGTCAATAGCTCGATCCACACCCGCGCAGAAGCCACGCGGTCCGGCGAGCAAGAGCTTTCTGAGTTTCTTTTCCACTCTTTTTTGCCCTCTTCGAGGGGAGCGATTCTTCGACCGTTCCATGCTAACAGATTCCCAATAACGCGTCAAAATCAGGTCACAATATCCTCTCCGCCGTCCACGCGAATGACATTGCCCGTGATCCAGTAGGTGCGGTCGTCCATCAAGGCAACGATGGCGGAGGCCACGTCCTCAGGGGTAGTTAGCCTTCCTCCCGGATTCCGCATTCTGGCAAACTCAGCCAGCTTATCGATGCCAGGGATCTTGCTTGAACCCGGGGTAAGCGTTACACCCGCTTGAATGGCGTTGGCCGTGATACCGTGCGGCATCAGTTCGTAAGCCAATTGGCGGATGTGCGATTCGAGGACCGCTTTGGCGGCTGAGACGGGGCCATAATTCGGAATCACGCTGTGCCCGCCCGCGCTTGTCATAGCAAAAATGCGGCTGCCGGACGCCAGCATCTTGCGGCGATGCAGGTCCTGGACCCAGTAGACGAGATTGTTTCCCATGACATCCACCGTCATGTCCATTTGCATTTGAGTCAATTCATCCTCGGGAGAATCGGCGAGGTAGGCTCTCAGCGATCCGAAAGCCACAGAGTGAAGAAAGACCTTGATGAAATTGGCGCCGCCTTTCTTGCCCCAGTATTCCTGCATGCGGTCCAAAGCTTCCGCTCGCTTCGCAGGGTCCGCAGCATTAATGTTGAAGAATAAGACGTCTCGGCCAGTCGCCTGAATGCTGCCCATGACCTGCTCCACCTGAGGCATATTCGAGCGCCGGTCGAAATGCACGCCGAAAATGTTCAGCCCGGCGCGCCCCAGCGCGAGACTGGTGGCGGCGCCGAATCCGCTGGACGAACCGACAATCAACCCCCAGGGCGTAGGTCCTGTCTCTGTCATATTCATTTTTCTCCGCTACCGAGATTGCCCTTGAAATTGCCGCTCTTCGATTGACGATTGTCGATTGAGTGTGGGTCGCTCGCCAAGCCTTTTTTCAATCGACCATCGACAATCAAATCAGACGCTCGACCGTGATGCGCCGCTCATCCCGCCCCAGGTGCTCGAAGCGAATGCGCACGCAGGGCCGCGCAACATCCTCGCCGAACTTCTCGCCCCACTCAATCAGGATTGTCGCGTCTCGGCCCAGCAAATCGTCCAGCCCAAGCGTCGCCAGGTCACGTGCCCCCTCAACCCGGTAAAGGTCCACATGATAAACCCTGCCTTCCGGACCGAACTCGTGCACCAGGGTGAAAGAGGGGCTGGTTACTTCTTCTTCGGGGATGGAAGCCAGGCTGGCCAAGATCCCCTTCACGAGCGTCGTTTTGCCGCTCCCCAATTCTCCTTCCAACAATACTAGGCAAGGCGGCTGGAGTTCTTTCGCCAACTCGCGTCCGAAATTCACCGTCTCCTCCGGCGAATGGGTCACACGCTGGGCAAGCATGGCGGCAGGCGAAGCTGTTGACCGAGTCGGCTCCGCCCGTTTCGCGTGCATCGATTCGCTGTCGCTGCACAACTGACCCCTCACCCGGCCCGCGCCGGCTGGTGAAGGCGCCGTCGCGGTCCACACTCTCCCCTGGGGAGAGGGCAAAGATCCGCGGCTTGCGGATACATTGCGTTTCATCTGTACGCCACCATGCGCCAGACGTCACAAGGGTCTTTCAGTTCCCCGCAGAAACGTGAACGCGCGCGGCAACGCACCAATCAAATCACCTGCGATAAGTGGAGCCTGCCCCATTTGTTTTGCCGCCAAGTCGCCCGCTAAGCCGTGCAGGTATGCCGCCGCCGCCGCCACATCGCCGAGCGGCCTATCTCGATATTGTGCCACAAGCCCCGCCGTCATGCCCGTTAGAACATCACCGGTCCCGCCGGTGGCCATACCGGGATTGCCGGTTGGGTTTACCCAAACCTTCCCGTCGGGCGCGGCCGTAAGCGTGCGAAAGCCCTTCAATACAAGGTTCACCTTATACTTCCGAGCGAACTCACGCGCGTTCTCGACGCGGTGCGCCTGGATTTCCGCAATTCCCAAGCCCGCCAAACGGCTCATTTCACCCGGGTGGGGCGTCAACACAGCTTCCGCCAAATCCCCCCCGGATTGGAACTTATCCATACGGCCAGCGAAAGCGTTCAGGCCATCCGCGTCCAAGACGACGGGGAGGCGCCGACGGTTTACCAGGGTGCGGACTAATTCGGCCGTTTCGGGGACAGTGCCGACCCCCGGGCCGATGGCGAGAACGGACTTGCCCTCCAGCAAATTATCTAACCGTCCATAGTCGAGCGCACGCAGTGAAATCATGCCCGCCTCGGTCTGCGGTAGCGGCTCGGTCATGTATTCCATTCCCAGTGAAGCGACCGTGGGCAAGGCGCTTGCCGCGGTGGCTACGGTCACCAGCCCCGCCCCGACTCGAAGCGCGGCCTTGGCAGCCAGCGCGGCTGCCCCGGTCTTCCCTACCGAGCCGGCCACAATCAGGACGTGGCCAAAATTCCCTTTATTCGCGTCGGGCTTTCGAGGCCGCGTCAGCCAGGCAAAGTCCTCGCGGCAAGCCAGATTCAAGAAGAGTTCCGGATCGTTTTCGAGGGCCTCCGGTGGCGTTCCGATTTGCCTGACGACCCACTCCCCTACACGTTCACAGGCCGGCGGAAAAACGTGGGCGATCTTCGGGGCAGTGAAGGTGACGGAGAAGTCGGCCCGCACGTGCTCCCCGATCAGTTCACCCGAGTCGGCGGAGACACCAGAAGGCAAGTCCACCGCCACCACCTGCGCCGCGGCCAATTCCGTGTTGACGTCCCGAACCACTTGCAATAGCAGCCCTTCGAGCGGCTTTGTAAGCCCCGTTCCCAGAAGGGCGTCGACCACTAACGTCGTTCCTGCCAGGCTCCCCTTAATCCCTTGCCAGGCTTCCGGGCTTTCGACGACCTCGGGCATCCCGGAATTTGCCAGGCGCTCGAGGTTGACGGCGGCATCGCCTTGCACCTTCCCGGGATCCGCAAACAGCAAGACCCTTGGCTTCAATCCTTGGTCGCGCAGCATACGCGCCACCACCAGGCCGTCACCACCATTGTTTCCCCGGCCGCACAGAATAACGATTCGTTGCTGCTCGAGTGGATCAAAACGCTTCACTAGAAACTCCACCACCCCGCGCCCGGCCTTCTCCATTAGCCTCAGGCTGGGAACACCGTAGCGCTCCGTGCTCAGCCGGTCGATCTTCTGCATTTGTTCTGCGGTAAGGATTTTCATCTTGTCGGTTGTCCGTTGTCCGTGGTCCGTTGTCAGTTGTCCGCTGCCCATTGAAGGCGATGCGGAGCGCCAATTGTCATCCCTGCCAAGGCCACGCGCATTTCTCTGTGCGCTTCTTGAACGCAAAAGCTTAAACACAGAGGCCACTGAGATCCTCAGTGTGCTCTGTGTTTAAGCTTTAGACGCACAGAGGGCGCGGAGTAACTCGCTTCGGTTACGGCGCCGGGCGCCCCTTTGTCAAACATCTTACAACCGGCGCCCGGCAACGGACGACGGACAACTGACAACGGACAGCCCCTAAAGCATCCACCCGCCGCTCACGTTAAGAACCTGGCCGGTAATGAAAGCGGCCTCGTCCGAAGCAAAAAACTTGACCGCTTCCGCAATGTCGCGTCCAGTGGCGGGACGGCCCACCGGGAACCTGGCATCTATCAACTTCTCCGCTTCCTCCAAGGATAATGCCTTTTCGTCAATTACCGGTGGATTAACAACGTTCACGGTGATCCCATGGCGAGCCTCTTCGAGCGCCACCGAGCGCGAAAAGGCTACCAGCCCGGCTTTGGCCGCCGAGTAGGCGGAAATCTTGGCTTGTCCAAACGCTCGCTCCGCTCCCACCGACCCCAAGTTGATAATCCGTCCCCAGCGCTTCTGACGCATGATAGGCACGGAAAACTTGGTGGTGTAAAGGACGCTGAAGAGGTTTGAGGCGATGACGGAGTGCCATTCCTCCAGGCTCGAATCCACGAGTAGCTTCCAGTCGAACACCCCCACGTTGTTGACCAGAATATCCAGGCCCCCAAATCGACGCACGATCGCCTCAATTAATTCCGCCACACGCTTGGGGTCTGTAACATCAGTGGGGAAAACCACCCCTTCGGCTCCCACATTTCGCAACTCGTCGGCTACCTTTTGGGCGCCCAGTTTATTGGTTCGAAAGCTGATCGCTACACGCACTCCCGCCCGCCCCAAGGCGAGCGCAATCTCTTTCCCGATGCCCCGCGAGGCGCCGGTGACCAAGGCTACGCGATTACGCAGAGACAAACTGAAGCTCCCTGGATCGAAATTATTGCACCTAGTCTATCGAATTTCCGCCGCCTGAGCAATGCCAAGTCGAGAGTCGAGGAGTTTGCGGCCCTCGACTTCCGTTCCTCCACCCCGGACGGCAAAAGTCAAGGGTCGAAAGCGGAGGAGTTGAAGGGGCTTCGACTTTCGACTCTTGACTCTCGACTCCTCGACTCTGCTTTACTCCGAAGCCTTTGCAATAAGCAGGGTCATGTCATCCTGGAGTTCCGGGCTTCCCGTCCAATCACTCACGCTGCGATAGATTTCTTCCGCCAGGATCTGCGGCGGAGCGCCCAGGGCGCGACGCACCACTTCCAGCACGCGTTCCTCCCCAAACTCTTCGCCGTAAATGTTCTCGGGCTCAGTAATGCCATCGGTAAACGCCAAAAGCAAGTCTCCGGGCTGGATTTGGATTTCCGCCTGCTCGTAAGTCAGGGGAGAGAAAAGCCCCACCACCGTGCCTCCGACCCTAAGCCGCTCCACCTTCCCACGACGGAACAATACCGGAGGCAGGTGACCGGCATTGGTGTACGTCAAGGAACGGTTGGCAGCGTCATAGACAGCAAAAAAGAAGGTCACGTATTTTTCCCGGGGAGTGCTCTCATAAAGTTGGACGTTCAGCCTGCTGACCACCGCCGCGGTGGAAAGCGCCGAGGTGGAAGAGGCAAGGGCAGGCGCCAAGCCGTCGTAGAACTGAGCGCGCAGAGCAGATTGGATGGCGGCCATGAGCAGGGCTGCCGAAATCCCCTTTCCACTGACATCCCCGAGGACCAAGCCTACCTTCTTCTCACCCAGCTTGAGGAAGTCGTAATAATCGCCGCTGACCGTGCGCGCCGCCTTGCAAACTCCATAGAGCGCCAGGCCTGGAACTTCCGGCGCCGAGCGCGGAAACAACTGCGTCTGAACCTCGCGCGCAATCTCCAGCTCGCTTTCAAGACGAAGTTTCTCTTCGGATTCCCGCATCAGGCGCTCCACCGAAGCGGTCATGCCGTCAAAAGCCTCACCCAGGGCGCTGAGCTGGTCACTCGAAGGAACCCGAATGCGGTAAGAAAAATCCCCTTTCTTCACTCGCTCTGTAGCGCCATAAAGCTTGTGCACCGTATAGGTGATCGTTCGTGCCAGGCGGACTCCAATGAAGAGCGCAATGGCCTCGATAATGAGGAGGATTACGGCGACGACCTTGAACAAGACGACATAAACATCCGAATACTCTCCCTGCGATTCCAGAAGGTGGCGGTTCAAGGCCATAACTCTGGAGCTGACATAAACGAAAGCCGGCGCGGCCGGCTTCTGTTGTGTTTCACCTTGCCAGGAGACCGGATCCAGCGACGCCGCGCCCAGCACCCTAAAGTCAAACCATTTCACCGGCTCCGGAAGCGCTATTCTCTTCGAGCCGATGCTGGCGGACTGGTCGTAGGAGCCCTGGGAGGTGTCGAAGTGGAAGTGTGCCTTCGAGCTTTGCGGCCCAGCTTCGCTTTGCGCGGGCCGAGTGGTCATGACACCCACAGGCCCTATGCCTTTGCCTGCCAAATCAAGCAACTCTGGCGTAATTGGCTGGGAGAGGATAGCAACCAAGTCGCCCGCTGTCGTGGGGACGCGTTCTATAGATCGTAACGCGAGTTGGCCCCTATCCATGACAATCCCTGCGAACTCCTCCTGCTTAAACCAAGCGGGAATCGTCAGAGGGGATTGGATTTTGGCTCCATCCAAACGAAATGTTCCAACTTGCGGTCCAATCCGCAGGGTTACTTCCAGACCGGGATAATTCACGCCATACTGCTCCAGCTCCTTGACGTAAAAGTTCTGGAGCCGATCCAACACCAGCTCCGCCCGCGAGGTGTTATTCAAATGGGCTTCGTGAGCCACGGCGCGATTTACCTGCTGAAGTTCATCGAAGTGCTCATGCAAATTAGAGGTCACAAGAAGTGCAGCGAATTGACCGCCAAGAATGGCAATGCCTATCAGCACCAGAAATACGATGAGGACGACGGGAACAACAGCGATGAACACATAAGTAACGATCAACCGCCACCGGAGCCGCCAAAGCAGACGCCGCTGGATGAATCCCAGGAGCCGCCCCAGATAGTAAACGCCGCAAGTTATAGCCGCCAGCCAGAATAAAGCCCAGAGTGCTGCCGGAGCACCGCTGGAGAGCCGATCCACGCTCCACATGGCAGCGCCGTAAGCTAACACCCAGACGCTGATACGCGCCAAGCGGCGCGTTCGGTATTCCTTCAGCAGGACTTTGAGCAGCGCGCTCAACATTAGGAATGCACCGATGAACTATCCTTACCAGCCGGCGCGCCAGCTTGCTCGAGCTGGCCGGATCTTTCCTGGTTCTGGAGGAGGCTGTGCCGGCGCCCGTAGCCAAAGTAAACACAAAAACCGATCGCCATCCAAACGAACAAGCGCAACCAAGTGTCGCCGGGAAGTCCCGCCATTTGTGCCAGGCAAACAATCATCCCCATGGGTCCGACGAACCATACGAAGGGTGTGCGGAACGGGCGGCGAATCTCGGGATGCATCCTGCGCATTCCCATGACCGATCCCGACACAATGACGAAAGCCAGCAGCGTCCCAATGCTGACCAATTCGCCCACAATTCTCAGAGGCAATAGCCCCCCTGCCAAGGCGACGCATACTCCGGTTAATGCTGTGCTGATATAAGGGGTACGAAACCGGGGGTGGATCTTGCCGAATGGCCTGGGCAGCAAGCCATCGTGAGCCATCGAGTAGAAAACGCGTGTTTGGCCCAGCATCATCACCAGGATTACGGCCGTTGTTCCCAGCAATGCACCGATCTTCACGATGGGCGAAAGCCACCAACGAGCCGCGGTGGAATCGATCGCCAGCGCCAATGGATCCGGGACGTTGAGCTGGCGAAAAGGCATAATCCCCGTAAGCACCAGGACCACGGCAATGTAGAGCAGCGTGCAAATCGCCAGCGATCCCAAAATGCCAATGGGCATATCCCTTTCCGGATTGCGCGCCTCCTGCGCTGCCGTCGATACAGCGTCAAAACCAATGTAAGCGAAGAATATAATGCCCGCTCCTCGCAATACACCCGAGAGGCCAAATTCCCCGAACGTCCCCTGGTTGGCGGGAAGAAACGGATGCCAGTTGGCCCGATGGACATACAGCGCCCCGAATAAGATGAAGAGCAAGACCACCCCAACCTTAATCAAAACAATAGCGCTGTTGAAGTTGGCGGATTCACGTATCCCGACAATAAGCAACGTGGTGATGAGGAAGATGATAAAAGCGGCGGGGAGGTTAAAGATCGGATGAACCACTGTTCCATCCGCTAGCCTCAAAGTCTCCCACGGGCTCTTGCTCAGTTCGGCGGGAAAAGGCCAATGGAGCGTCTTCTGCAAGAAGGAAACGAAGTAACCCGACCATCCGATGGAAACGGTCGTGGCCCCCACGGCATACTCGAGGATCAGATCCCACCCAATGATCCAGGCAAGGAATTCCCCCACCGTCGCATAAGCGTAGGTATAGGCGCTGCCGGCTACTGGAATCATGGAGGCGAACTCCGCATAGCACAGGCCAGCAAAGGCGCAACCAACACCGGAAAGGATCACAGAACACACTAGCGCCGGGCCGGTGTGCTGGGCCGCAACCCCACTCAGCACGAATATCCCTGCTCCCACGATCGCTCCGATACCCAGCGATGTCAGGGCGAGCGGCCCCAGCGTGCGGCGCAAACCGTGCTCCGAGTCCAACGCCTCTTTCCTCAACACGGCGATGCTCTTCTTTGTCCAGATACTTGACATTCCGTCTCCTGTAAGATCGGGGCTAGGGACTTGGGGCTAGTGAATAAGAAACCAGCCCCTAGACCCTAGCCCCTGTTCTGCTGCTCGTCACTTGTCACTCGTCACTGCTCTTCTTCGCCTCCACAAAAAGTAGACGGGCACTCCAAGCGCTACGATACTAAGCCCGGCAAGGCTTCGTCCAGGTTTGTGCGTGAGTAGCGCCCACTCCACAAACAAGGCAAAGGCGATGTAGATGGCCGGTAGGGCGGGATAGCCCCAGGCCTTGTAGGGCCTCGGCGCTAAGGGGCGCGTCCTTCTAAGCTGGAAGACGCCCGCGAGAGTCAGAACATAGAACAATAGCACCGCGAAGATCACATAATCCAACAATTCGCTATAGGTTCCCGTCAACGTCAACAACCCGGCCCAGGCCGCTTGCACGGCGAGGGAAACGGCCGGGGTGTGATGTTTGGCGTGCACTTTGCCCACGGCGTGAAAGAACAGGCCATCCTTTGCCATCGCATAGTAAACGCGCGCCCCCGCCAGGATCAGCCCATTCATACAGCCGAAGGTTGAAATCATAATCGCCGCAGCCATCAGTGTGGCACCTTTGCCGCCCAGCATGACCTGCGCCGCGGCCGTCGCCACCCTATCTTCCGCCGCGTATTGGATGCCGCGCCCTAGCGGTCCCGAAGCCATTGGACTCCCGGCGAAGGGCAGGACGCGGAGATAGATCCAGTTGCACGCCGCGTACAGACAGCATACCGTGGCTGTCCCTATAAACAGTGCCAACGGCAGGTTGCGCTTGGGATTGACAATCTCGCTGCCGGTAAAGGTAATGTCATGCCAGGAATCCGCGGAGAAGAGTGGCCCCACCAAGGCCACGGAGAGAACAGTCAACGTGGCTAAGTTCCAATGCGCCCCACCCCAGAGACTTCCCTTCTGAACACTCGCTGCGGGGTGAAGGTTCGACCACCATAGCCCAAGCGCCACCAGCCCTAACAGCGTGGCCACCTTGAGCGTGGTAAAAACATTCTGCACCCAAGCCCCAAGGCGCAATCCGAAGATGTTCAGAACAGTAAGAAAGAGCAAGGAAAGCACCGCCACGAGTTGCTGCGAGGAAAGGGTCGCCGCAACCGAATGGTGAAAAACCTCAATGTGCCCGAGATTGATTAGAAGGTTCTGCGCCGAGACCCAAGGTACCAACACCCCCAGGAACTTCCCGAAGGCCACCGCCACGGCGGCCAGCGTCCCTGTCTGGATCACCAGGAAAAGGGTCCAGCCGTAAAGAAATCCAAAAAGGGGTCCGAAGGCCTCGCGCAGGTAGATGTATTGCCCGCCGGCGGCGGGCATCATGCCGGCCAATTCGCCGTAAGTCACCGCCGCCGCTACGGTCATCAATCCGCTGATCACCCAACTGAGCATGAACAGGCCCGGAGAGCGCACCTCGCGCGCAATTTCTGCGGCCACAATGAAAATCCCCGAGCCAATCATCGAGCCCATGACGATGGTCGTGCAGTCGAAAAGGCGGAGGCCCTGGACGAGCTCCGAGGAGGGTGTCTGGGTCGTCGGGTTTAGGGAAGCAGGAGTTGCCATGTTAGGCTAGACCTTTCACCACAGAGAACACAGAGACCACAGAGAAAAGAACCTCTCCCCGCTCTGATGGGGATTCGGTATTACCTTGCCATGTTTATTGACCAAGAGTTTTTGGGGCACCTCTTCTCTGTGATCTCTGTGTTCTCTGTGGTGAATGCTTCTAAAAGCTGCCATTGATAAAGCGGCGAATGCCATCCTTTAGTTGCAGCACGCTGAAGTTGATTAGCAATCCCACCTTACATCCCGACAGCTTGAGATAGGAAAGTACTTGAGCTTCGTGAATTGGAGCCACAGCATCCACCGACTTGACCTCGACTACCACTACCCCTTCCACCAGAAGATCGATGCGATAGCCGCAATCCAACTTAACCTGATCGTAGACCAGCGGCAGCGGCTTTTGTTGTTCAATCCTTAATCCTCGCTTCTTCAACTCAAAGGCCAGACAGGCTTCGTAAGCGGACTCAAGCAACCCGGGACCGAGCACACGGTGTACCTGGATTGCTCCTCCAATGATGGCCTCCGTAATACTGTTGAGCCGCGCTCTCTCGTTCACGTTGGTACTAGCTCTCCTCTGTGTTCTCTGTGATCTCTGTGGTAAAAGCTTTTGACCACAGAGAGCACAGAGATCACTGAGGCAATTCAATTCTTCTTTACTACCCGCTTCCTAAAACGCTCAAGAACTCTCGCGCCCGTTCTTGGATATCCTGTGCATTCAGGAGGTCACCAATCACCGCCACCGAATCTGCGCCCGCCGCGAGAACCTCGCCAGCGTTCCGCCGATTGATCCCACCGATCGCCACCAACGGCTTCCTCGTAGCGCGCCGAGCCTCCCGCAAGCCCTCCAATCCGACCACAGGGTCGGGATTCTCTTTGCTGGCCGTAGGGAAGACAGGACCAAAAGCGACATAATCCGCCGTCGTGCGGTCCGCCGCAACGACTTGATCCAGTGAGTGAGTAGAACACCCAATCCATTGGTCCGGCGCAAGGACCCGGCGCCCCATTTCGACGGGCAAGTCATCCTGACCCAAATGAACCCCGGCGGCCTTCGTCGCTCGCGCCACATCAGCCCGATCGTTCACGATCAGGCTGCAACCGGACCCCCGAAGAAGTTCCTTCAGTTCCAGGCAAACCTCGTAGAGCTGCCGGGACGACGCGTGCTTGTCACGGAATTGTACTAGACGAACTCCCGCCGAAGCCAGCTCCCGCGCTACCACTGCCGGCAGAACACCGCCCGTCCTGGCGGGGTCGATTATGGCGTAGAGGCGTGGGATCGAGAAACCCATGGGCAGTATCGGAAGTTACAAGCTAACGCAGAGGGGAACGGTCCGTCAGCTGACGGATCCCACTGCAGTTTGTAAGGGTAGGGCTAGCCCTACCCTCGAACGTCAAATGATATCATCACTGTTCTTGATGAAGCGCCTGAGGAAGTGGGTGTCAAACTTCCCGGAGCGAAAATCCGGATCAGCCATGATTTTCTGGTGTATGGGAATGCAGGTGGAAACGCCCTCAATGATAAACATTTCCAAAGCCCGGGCCATGCGGGTTATAGCCTCAGAGCGATCATTCCCGCACACCACCAGCTTGGCAATTAGAGAATCGTAATAGGGGGGGATCACAGATTCAGCGTAGGCGGCTGTATCCACTCGGACCCCGGTCCCGCCCGGAGCGTGAAAGGCGGTCACCTTGCCTGCGGAAGGAGCAAGGCTCTCCGGGTTTTCGGCGCAAATCCGGCACTCGATAGCATGTCCGCGCGGTCCCAACGCCTTTCCCCCGAAGTTCAGATGGCCGCCTGCCGCGATGTGAATCTGCATCTTCACGAGATCGACCCCAGTCACCATTTCGGTAACTGGGTGTTCGACCTGGATGCGGGTGTTCATCTCCATGAACTGGAGGTTGCCATTCTCATCCATCAGGAACTCAACCGTGCCGGCATTGGTGTAGCCAATCTCTTGTAAGGCCTGGACGACCTGCGCGCCTACGCGCTGGCGGGTTTGGGGGTCAAGTCGGGTGGAAGGGGACTCCTCCACCAGCTTCTGGTGGCGGCGCTGAATCGTGCACTCCCGCTCGGCAAAATGGACCACCTTCCCGTACTGGTCGCCCAGCACCTGAAACTCGATGTGGCGAGGCGATTCAATGTGCTTCTCCAGATAAACATCCGGAGTACCGAATGAGGCCGCCGCTTCACTCTGGGCAGCTTGAATGGCATGCAGAAGCTCGTCGGGTGTCCGCACAATGCGCATGCCGCGCCCGCCCCCGCCCGCCGCAGCTTTCACCATGACCGGATAACCCGCGCGCTCGGCCTCCTCGAGCGCCATCGCTTCCGATCGAATAACATCCGAGCCAGGAAGAACAGGCAGGCCCAGCTCCGCCATCGTCCGGCGCGCCTGGTTCTTATCGCCCATCATCCGCATGACCTCCGGCCGGGGACCGATGAAGGTCAGGTTGGAGGCTTGGCAAACCTCGGCGAAGTAAGAGCTTTCCGCCAGGAACCCGTATCCAGGATGAATCGCCTCTGCGCCGGTGATTTCCGCCGCTGAAATGATGCTCGCGACGTTAAGGTAACTGTCCGCGCTGCGCGGCGGACCGATGCACACTGCCTCGTCCGCAAAGCGCACGTGCAGCGAGTACCGGTCGGCTTCGGAGTAGACGGCCACCGTCTCAATGCCCAGCTCCTTGCAGGCGCAGATCACCCGCAGGGCGATTTCACCGCGATTGGCAATCAGGATCTTCTTGAACATACTGAAATTCGAGAATGGAAACTAGAAAATGGAAACTGGAAAATAGAAAATGGAAGCTGGAACATCCGCATGTCGAGGCCGAAACAAAGCCCCCTCGGGTTCTTTCCAGTTTCTATTTTCCAGTTTCCATTTTCTATTTTCCAGTTTCCATTTTCGTTGTCACTTGCCGCGCGAGGGCTTGATCGCAAACAGGGATTGCCCGTACTCCACCGGCTGCCCGCTTTCCACATAGATACGAGCTATTTCTCCCGCCACTTCAGCTTCCAGTTCGTTCATGAGCTTCATGGCTTCAATGATACAAAGCACCTGACCCAACTGCACCACATCACCTACCTTAACGAAGGGGGGAGCATTGGGCGCCGGGGCGGCGTAAAAGGTCCCGACGATGGGAGACTTCATGATATACAGATCTTCCGTGGATTCCGGGGGCGCTTCGGCAGTGGGTGGCTCTTCCGCCGGAAGCGGTTCGCGCGCCGGAACGGAAGGCACAGCAGGCGGCGAGAGCGCGGGAGGCGCAGGATCCGCGAGGTAAGCTTCGCCCGCACCCGGATTCGAAGCGAGGTAATTCCCGCGCTTGATGTGAATCTTCGCCCCGTTCTGCTCCATCTCAAACTCAGTCACCTGGCGCTCTATCAGGACGTCGATGAGCTGCTCGATTTCTTTAAGTCCCCAAACCTTTTCGGTTCCTGGGACGCTGCGCGATGGTTTCTTTCCAGCCATTGGCTCCTTTCTTCGAGTAAGCCTGCTACTCCACAATCCACTGATCTTTAGGGGCGGGGGTCAACACTTCCGGGCCGGCAGGCCCCACGAGTAAGGTATCTTCGATGCGGATCCCTCCCCAGCCTTCCAAATAGACTCCGGGCTCGACCGTCACGGCATTACCCGATTGCAGCCGGGCTTTTTCGCCCCGCGCCAGCCGGGGCATCTCGTGAGTCTCCATTCCTACGCCGTGCCCAGTGCTGTGAGTAAAAAACCGGGCCAAGCCGCGTTCTGCCAGGCTTCGTCTTGCGACGGCATCGACATCTCCCGCGCGGACTCCCGGAAGCGCCGACCTGGCCGCCCTCTCCTGCGCTTCTACGACGGCGTTAAAAAGGCTGCGGACGCGCCGGGAGGGCTGCCCGAGGTAAACCGTGCGGGTCATGTCAGCAGCGTAATTGCCAAGTATAGCACCGAGGTCGAAGATAACCAATTCATTTTCCCTAAGTACTTTGCGGGAGGCGCGCGCGTGGGGAAGCGCGGCGCGCGCTCCCGAGGCAACAATGGTCTCAAACGCCGCGCCCTCCGCGCCCTTTTTCCGCATCAGATATTCGATCTCAGCAGCTAGCTCGCACTCACTTACTCCAGGCCTGACAATCTCCAGCACTTTCTCGAAGACCTCCGCGGTGATTCGTCCCGCGTGACGAATCTTTGCCACTTCTTCCTCGTCTTTCACCGCCCGAAGCTGCTCCACCAAGCCCGTCAGCGGGAGGAACTTGATATTCTGGCCGGCTTCCTTCCGGAGCCGGGAAAAATCGGCGCAGGTCAGGTGGGCCTCTTCATAGCCAAGCTGGCGGACCTGGTGGGCCTTCAGCCACGCCGCCACCGCCTTGTGAAGCCCTTTCCTCTCTTCAATCACTTCCACACCCCGAGCCTCATCCTGGGCCTGGAGTGTGTAACGGGGGTCCACCCAGAGGATTCCATCACGAGAGTCGAAGATTGCGACGCCGGCGGTGCCACGAAAGCCGGTCAAGTAGGCGATATTGGTCAGATGGGTGACCAGGAAGAAAGGAAGCCTCCGCTCCTGCATCGCCGCCCGAAGAGCGTTTTGCCTCTTAGCCTGTGCGTCTGAGGTGTCAGGTGTCAGGTGCCGGGTGTCAGGTGTCAGGTTGAAGGTTTCCATTGCGGAGCGGTCCACCTTCGCAAGAGGCTGGCGGCGGACGACTGATGTGGCGCGGGCATCCTGCCCGTGCCGCGGGGACGGGAGGGGACGCTCCCGCGACAGCGGGCGAGACGCCCGTGCCACTTCCTTCCAAGCCCGACCACGGGCCACAGAAAAAGCCGCGCTACGTAGTGGTCAGCAGCCTGGGGGAAACGAAGAAGAGCAGTTCCTGGTCGCTATCCTGGACGTTTGTCGACTTAAAGAGATTCCCAAGGATCGGGATATTTCCAAGCAAGGGTATTTGGGTGACGGAGTTCTGGCGCTGCGTCACCGTAACCCCGCCGAACACTACCGTTCCCCCATCCGGAACAAGCACCTGAGTGGTCGCTTGTTGAATATTGATGCTCACGGAAGCATTGAGGACGATGCTGCCAGGACTGGCGTTTTGCACGTTAATCTTCAAGAAGATGTGGCCGTCGTCGGTCACCTGCGGGGTAACAGTGAGCTGTAGCGTCGCGTTCTGATATTGCACCGCAATGGTGTTGTTGATGCTGGTCTGAACGGGAATCTGCGTGCCTTGTTGGACCATTCCCTCAACGTTATTCTGGGTGATGATGCTGGGGCGGGAGATGGTCTTCGCTTGACTGCGGATCTCCGCCGCAGAGATCACCGCATCAATCAAATAACGCTCCGAGGAGTTTGTAATCGCCACCACGCCAAAGCCGGAAGTAGGGTTTGCAGGAGCGGTCCAAGTCGTCCAGGGTGGCAGTATTGCCGTTGCGCTTGAGGAGCCTGAAGCTGAGGTTGACGATGCGCTTGGTGTTAGGCTGGACCCCGTTCCCGTCTGCCCGACTCCAACCGTTGAACCCGAGGGATTCCTGGCCGCTCCGAGCAGTGCCGCTCCCAAGGTCCTCTGAAAGGTGGAAGAGGCTAGAACAATCCGAGCCTCGATGGCCACCTGCTTGGTCTTGGTATCCAGTTTGGCAAGGACCCCCTGGATGATCGGGATCTGCGAGGCGACATCCGAAATGATGAGCGTGTTGGTGCGCTCATCCACCAGCACGGACCCACGCTTGCTCAGCGCCCCGCCGCCGGTCCACGTCTTGAAGAGGGTAGCAATGTCTTTAGCTTTGGCGTAGTTCACCGGACGAAAAACCGTAACCAGGGGGGCTGCCGCAAGCCTTTCAGCAGCCATCTTGTTGGCCGACTCCTGCTCCGCCCATAGAGTGTCAAGCCGGGCGATGCGAAGCACGTTGCCCTCCAGCACCTTGCCAAGGCCATTGTCCTTCAGAACGATGTCCAGCGCCTGGTCCCAGGGCACGTTGTCCAGAACCATGGTGACAGAGCCCGTCACATTGGGGTCCACAAGAATGTTCAAACCGCTGATCTCGTGGATGAGGCGGAAGAAATCTTTCAAATCGGCATCCTTCAGGTTCACTGAAATCACTTCGCCCGTGTAGGCCGGTGTGTCCTCCCCATGCGGCGCCGGCCCGACCGAGCCTGTGTTCGGGGGTGCGGTGGGGTTGGATGCGGCGCCAGCACTCAGCACTTGAGCGGCCGTTTCAGCCCTAAGAGCCTCCGGGGTGGCAGCCTGAGGCGTCTGGCGGGGGGCCGCCGCTACGGCGCTCCGCGCCTCTGAAGTAGGTAGGCTGTTTTTGTAGTCGGGCTTCAGCTCATCGCGTTGGGCAGCAGTCCCGAGGGTTGACGCTGCCGCCGGCGCCGCCGGGGGCACGGGAGTTTCCTTTTTACTTGCTGCCGGCTGAGCCGCCGCGCGGGCAACTGCCGTGGCGCGCGGCTTCACCTCGAGGCGCACACCCCCCGCGTAAGCACGGGCGTCAAATAAGGGGTTGCCTGACAGATCGGCCACAACGCGCACCACTTCAGGATTCTTTTCCCGGAACTGGCCCACTCTCACGTCCTTCACCACCTGGGAAGACACTGGAATCAGCTTCCGGCGAACCGCATTCGTCATCCCTTCGATGTCCACCACAAGACGGTCCGGGTGGGCAAGTCGGAAACTATGGAACGTCGGGGACTTTGTCGTGGCCACATCAATCGTGACTTCTCCGGCTGGCCCGGCTGTTACCAAGATCTCCGCAACCGACGCCGGCTTCTCTGCCCCCTTGGCGGGAGCAATCGACTGGGGGGCACCGCCCTGCGATATCGCCTGTAGGGGACTCGCAAGAGCCGACGGCATTCCCGCCAGCAGCCCTGCCATCGCCAGCCAAAGGGTGGATAATCGTCTCATCTTCCTTCTCCAGCAGCCGAACCCAATTTTATTTCCACTTCGTGCGTGGTTACCCGACCCCGCGAGTCGAGTGTGTTCTCCTTGAAATAGATGGCCTCCAGCGTGATCTTGCTGACTACGCCGTTGTATACAGCGTCGTTGACTCTCAGGTAGTAAGCACGTTTCGTGTAGTTGGTCACCATCGCGATCATGGCGTTCCCGGCTTCCTCGCGCACAATCCCCTCGAGCCGCAGGCCGGAAATTACCAGTCCTCTTGTGCCTGCCGGCAAAGCCCCGGGTTCCGGCACCAAGCGGCTAACCGGAGTCGGCGCCACCCAGGCCTTGAAAGGATCTCTCCGCCCGGCGGCCGTCGATGTGGTCGCCTTCGCTGACCCGGCCTGCACGACTTTTGCCGACGCTTTTCCCTTGCTTGACATCCCCAGCGGTGATCGAACCTCCGTTTGCCCGCTGGACGAGGGGGAAATTTGGGCCTTCTCTTTGTTGGACGAGGGCGGGGCGTCAGCAGGGGCCTGCGCAGCCCCAATGCCAGCCGTTGCCGCCAAGCCGAGCGCGCCCAGGCAGAGGAGGAGCACACGGAGCCCCACACCTGCGCGTTTGGGTTGAAGCTTGCCGTAAAACATCGTCCTCGTCCTACCCAATCTTCCGGTTAGCGAATCGACGTAGGGGCGCCTCGCGAAGCACCCCGAACAACTATTTCTTTGACGCAGCGCTACTAAAGTAGGTCGTCAACACGCAGTTGGCCCCCACCGTTTCGCCGGCCTGGACCTTGAACGCTCCCAAGCCTCCCCCCTCGGGACCACCCAAGGAAAGACCCGAAACACTGACAATGCGCTGCTCGCGCGCCAGGCGATCGAAGAATTCAAGCAAGGCGTAGTAAGTGCCGTCGAGGCGCAGGTTGAAAGGCATCTCGGTGTAATTTTCCGCCTGCACCTGGGCCTGGGGAATAAAGGTGCGGATATTCACCTGGGAGGCTCTCGCGTCTGCAAACACCATCCTCAGGAAATCATCCGTGGCCTGCTCTCCCGGCACAATCGAACCTGCCGTTTCGAGTTCCTTCTCCAGTTGCACAATCCGGTTCAGGTACTCGGTCCGCTCCCGTTCGACAACCCGGTTGCGCTTGTTTTCTGCTTTGAGCCTCTCGACTTGTTTTTGTAGGCTGTCCCGCCTTTCGTGAACTGGAAGAGCATAGAAGTAGAAAATCGCGCCAGCCAGAACAACGGCGATCAGAGCAAAGAGCCCGCTCTGCACAGGTGCCGGAAGATCATTGAAGTTCTTGGCCATCGCCATTGGGCTATTATTCTCTCCGCTTACTTTCCTATCGGGTCAGCGGCGGTTCGCGAACCGCCGCCACTCCGTTTACATTCCTACCCGCTGCGAGCGGGTCGGTGCGCCCATTCTGGCGCCAGCAGGGGTGAGGGAACTCTCCCCGGAAGGCGGCTTATATAAACAGTCCATATTGAACTTGAAGCTTACGAGATTCTCTTTGTCATCTTCGTAGAATTGCTTGAGTTCCACGTCATCGAAATACCCGGAAGTCTTCAATGAAGCCATCAAGGCGGCAACCGAATTCGCGGAAGCCGCCTGGCCTTGGATATCCACACGGTCACCCTGGTGAGCCACAGAAAAGAAATAGAGGTCAGAAGGAGTCTTGTTCACCACATTGCCCAGGGCATTCATGAACTCTGCGGGTCCCACTCGGCTGGACTGGAGCGCCTGAATGGCTTTGATGCGCTGCTCGAGAAGCGCGCGGTCGTGTTGGTATCTGATGTTTTCCTGCTTGATGGCCGCTAGACGCGTCTGCTCGGCTTGCTGCTTCTTGAGCTCGACTCTCAAGCTGGCCACCGACCCGCTCCAGATCAAGTACGCCAAGCCCACGAGCCCAAAACTCACCACTAAAGCGCCCAGGAAGGTCGCCACCTGCACAGTCCTGCTCGCCGGCGCGACGGCCTTTGCCTTTGGCTTCGGCGCGGCCACTCCCAGCAGGTTTATCTTGATCATTATCAATCGAAACTCCGCAACGCCAGCCCTGTCGCCACGCACAGGCAGGGAGCAATGTCCTTGAGGAACGTCTCATCAAACCTGCCGGAATCCACTTTCACCTTTCGGAAAGGATCGATGATTTCCACCGGAAAACGAAATTCCTCTTCCAACTGTTCCACCAACCCTTCAATCATCGCGCCGCCGCCGGCCAGGTAAATCTGCTGGATGCTTTCCGCCGCCGTCGCCTGCCGGAAGAAGTCGAAGGTCTTCTGAACCTCCAGCATCAGGATTTCCGAGACGGAACGAAGGTGAGGGATCTTCTGCTCCCGTGTGATGCTTCGCACTTCCTGGCCCTGCTTCAGTTTCTCGGCATCCTCGTAACTGAGGTCGAGTTCTTTCTGCAAGATGTCGGTGTACTGATTGCCGCCGACGGAGACATCCCGCGCAAACAGTGGGAACTCTCCCCGTCCCACCACAATGTTAGTAATGCTGGCGCCGATGTTGAGAAGGGCCACGATGGTGTCCGGAGAGATATCGTAGTTGGCCTCGAAGGCGTTAAACACGGCGAACCCGTCGTAGTCCACCACCGAGGGCGTTTTGTTCGCCTGGCTGAGAACGTTGGTATGGTTAAGGATCTTTTCCCGCTTCGCCGCCACCAGCATGACGTCGGTGCCTTGCCCCGAAGGGGATCCGCGCAGCGGCTGGTAGCTCAGGTTGACATCGGAGATGTCAAACGGGATGTGCCGCTGGGCCTCGTAAGGCATGGCCTCGTGCAGGTCCTCGTCGGTCGCCGCCATGACCGTAATTCTCTTCACGATCACGGAGTGCCCGGAAACCGAAGTGGCCACATTGCGAGTTTTGATCTTGTTCTCGTCGAAAATCCTCGCGATGGCGGCGGAAACCGTGAGGGCATCCATAATGGCGCCATCGACCACCGTATCCTGACTCAGAAGCTCCATCCCGAAGTTGACCAGCTCGTATGCCTCTCCCCGCTTCTTCAGTTCGACCGCCTTGACGGCGCTCGACCCGATATCCAGCCCCACCAAACCTCTCCCTTTCGCTATCCCAAACATCGGCTTTGCTCCCTACTGCGTGGTCACGCGTTGCTTGCGCGTAGAACGATGTTCAGATTGTGTGCTCTGCATCTCCATCCAACGGTCGAGAAGCGTCTTCTTGAACTTCCAGCGGTTCCCCAACTTAAAGGCAGGAATCCTCTCTTGATAGACGTACTTGTAAAGGGTGTCTCGGGACACTCCCAAGTAATCGGACGCTTCCCGGATGCCCATGACTTCTCTGGTTTCTGCCATGCGATCAACCCCGCAACTCGTATTCGCTCACCAATGATTTCTAAAGACGAACATCCGAACTGAAAGAGCGGTCGGCCGCTCCCTGTTTTTTATGCATATACCCTTGGGGTCTAGGGTTGTCAACATGTATTTCCTGTTTTTATGGGCGTTTCATAGGAAATTCGCAGGAATCCTCCGGGAATTTGCCCGGATTTATACAATATCTTGGGCCTTTTCTCCCCCCACCCCCAAAATAGACGGCCCTCCGCTCTTTCCGCTTTCTAGTACTTCCGTGCTGTGGCGGAAGGCATCCAACGCCTTGCGGGAATGACACGCAAACTGGGGTTTTCAAACAGACTCCCCCAAGGAGGAGAGGGCTGAGCAATACATAAAGGGGCCTATGTGCCACTCAGTTCACCAAATCAACAAAGCTGTACTTGCCGTGGAGTTTCGAGCGGCAGTGATCCCATTATTCTCAGGCAAAGTAGTTCTGACGCCAAAAGGCTGAGGCTGTGTCTCGTTGCAGCTGCAAATTGACTGGACGCACAGGGGTGGGGTAGAGTTGCTTTAGAAGGCCAATACTTTGTGACAACCAAATCATTTACAGGGAGAAGCCCGTGAGCTTACCAACAGAGTTGACGAACGAAGTCCAAGGCGAGGCGCGGCTTTTGCGCGCGCTCGAAGAACTTGAATCTCTGCTCGTGCCCGGCGAAAGTCTCCAGGCGTTTGCAGTTCAGCGGCGCCTTTTTGCCTTGACGCACCGGCGCATGATGGTTGCGGCCACGACCGGGCGGCTGATCGGCATGCAGCGCGGCCTGTTTGGGAGCTTTCGTCCTACCAGCGTGCGGTGGCAGGATATCAAGGAAGCACGCCTCGATGTTGGCACGTTCGGGGCGCGTCTCACAATCGTCTTCTTCGGGACTCCCGATCTGGCGATCGCCGGCCAGTCCTCTACTCTAACCTTCTCCGGACTCCGGAAAACTCAAGCCACCGCAGTTTACCGCATATGTCAGGCCCAAGACCAAGCTTGGCGGGAGAAACGGCGGGTGCGGGAGCTGGAAGAACTTCGCGCCAAGTCCGGAGGAATTCAATTGGGTTCTCCCGGAGCGGGAGCAAGCCTCGGCTCGCCCTCATCGGGCAGCCAAGACGACGTTGTGGCTCGGCTGGAGAAGGCCAAGGCTATGCTCGACAAAGGTTTGATTTCCGATGCGGAGTACGAAACCCTCAAAGCGCGCATCGTAAACACCCTTTAGCCCGTTCCAGCCACAATCCTGGATTGGCTCAGGGAGCGATAGTTCGCAAGGCCGCTTGAGCCTTGTCAACTACTTCGGTCGGCAGCGGCACGTAACCGAGCGGGGAGGAATATTGTTGTCCCTCAACCAAAGCCCATGAAAACAGCTCGCGAATTGACTTTGCCTTTTTGGCGTCAACGTAGTTCTTGCGCAAGAGAATCCAAGTAAAGGTGGCAATGGGGTAGGCATCAGGAGTAGCAGGATCGGGGACAAATGCCCGCAGATTCTGAGGCAGCTCCACCGATTCGAGAGCGGCGCGCAGGCTATCTTTCGTCGGCTTGACGTATTTCCCGCTCTTGTTCTCGAGGAGGGCAGTCTGAAGTCCATATTTGATTGCGAATTCGGAGCCCACATACCCGATCGCGCCGCCGGAGTGCTGAAGAACCCCCGCTACCCCCTCGTTTCCCTTTGCGCGCATGGCATTCCCCGGCCAATCCACTAGCGTGGAGGGACCGTATCGGGCGCGCCATGGGTCGCTGATCGCGTCAAGGTGTTTTGTGAAGGCGAAAGTGGTGCCGCTGGCATCGCGGCGGACCACGGTTGCGATGGTAAGCTTCGGGAGTTTCATCCCCGGATTCGATGCAGCGATCAGCGGATCATTCCAGTTCTTGATCTCGCCCAGGAAGATACCCACATAAGCCCGCCGCGAGAGCTTAAGGTCTCCCTGAATGCCTGGGAGGTTGTAAGCCAGCGCCACTCCCCCGGCGGTTGCGGGCAGCATCAGAACTCCCTCGGGCATCTGAGCAATTTCACTATCCTGCAAGGCGGCATCGCTAGCGCCGAAGTCAACGCGCTCAAAGTCTTCGACATTCCGGCCCATGAAGCGCCGAATCCCCTCGCCGCTGCCGACGGCGTCGTAAGTGATGACGGTATTGGGATGAGCTTCGTGGTAGGCGGCAAACCATTGCTTGTAAAGCAAGGAAGGAAACGTAGCGCCGGCGCCTTGAAGCAGCACCCCGCCGGGGGGAATCTGACGCGTGGACTTGGTAGAGTCGTAAGCCTTACAGCCAAGGAAACCCGCAAGAGGAAGGAGAAGCGCCAAAAGCAGCAGATTGCAGAGCCTGCTTTCTGAATCTATCATTCGATTTCTCCTGAGGTGCTGGGGCACCCACCAGCGCAGCTTCAACCTGGCATCGTCCCTCCGCCTCGGCGGAATCCTTTCCTGAGCGCAGCGCTTATCAGGCCGGCAAATACCCGGCGAGCGGCCAGGGTTACGAGCCAGATCAGGGCACAACGCTAGCCTCGGCTAGCTGAATTCACCACGAATATAATCCCTGGTGTGTTTCTCTTTAGGGTCGCTGAAAAGCTGCTTCGATTCCCCAAACTCGACAAGGTAGCCGGTCCGCCCACCTTGCGAGGTATCCACATACAGAAATCCGGTGAAATCCGCCACCCGCTGCGCTTGCTGAAGGTTGTGGGTGACGATCGCGATGGTAAATCGCTGCTTGAGTTCCAGCATCAACTCTTCGATCTTGCGCGTGGCGATGGGATCGAGCGCGGAGCAAGGTTCATCCATCAGCAGGACCTCGGGCTCCGTGGCAATTGCCCGCGCGATGCACAATCGCTGCTGTTGCCCGCCGGAAAGCGAGAGGCCGCTCTTGTGGAGCTTGTCCTTCACTTCCTCCCAAAGCGCCGCGCGTTGCAAAGCTTCGGCCACTCGGGCGTGCTTGTCGCCCTTGTAATTGTTCAGCCGCAATCCAAAGGCGACATTGTTGTAAATGCTGGTGGCGAAGGGATTGGGTTGCTGGAACACCATACCGATGAACCGCCGGACCGCCACGGCATCCACGGCGGGGTGGTAGATGTCCCGGCCCCGGAAACGCACGTGACCCTGGAAGCGAAAACCGCGCACTAAATCGTTCATGCGGTTGAGGCAGCGCAATACCGTACTCTTGCCGCAGCCGGAAGGGCCGATGAAGGCGGTTATGCTGTTCTTCTGGACAGGCACGGACGTGTCGCGCACCGCCTTGAACGGCCCGTAATAGAGCTCCTGGATGTGGCAGTCGATGACCACGTTATGGTCGGCGCCGGTTCGGTTTCCGTCGCCAGGGGTTCCCCGCGTGGGCTGCGGCGAGGTAGGCGATCCTTTTGCCATATGGGTTACTCCTCTTGTTGAATCTGTTGCCGCGAAAGGCTCTGTCCGATGAGGTTCGTTACCAACACCATTAAGACCATGACCAGCGCGGCGGCCCAGGCCATTTCGACCTGGTTCTTGAACGGCATACCCGCAAAGTTGTAGATCAACACCGCCAGGGAAGCGGTGGGTTGCATAAGATTGAAGTGCCCGCCTGAGGTGAGCCAATAGTTGCTGAAAAGAGCGGTGAAAAGCAACGGTGCGGTTTCACCGGCGGCGCGGGCGACGGCCAGCATGATGCCGGTGAGGATTCCTGGAAAAGCCGTGGGCAAGAGCACCATCAGCACGGTCTGCGTGTGGGTGGCGCCCATTCCTATGGCGGCCTCTTTCATTTTGGGGGGAACCATACGCAAGGCGTCTTCGGCCGTCAACATGATGGTGGGTAGCATCAAGATGGCGACGGCCACCGCTCCCGCCACAGCCGAATAGCCGCCCGTGGTCAACACCACGGCGCCGTAGGCAAAGACTCCGGCGAGAATCGAGGGGAAGCCCGTCAATACCTTGGCGGCGAATCGAACCACGGTAGCCAGACGGTTCTTCTCGCTCGCTTGCGCCATGAATACGGCGGTCAAAACTCCCAGCGGCACGCTGAGCAATGCCGCCAACACCACAATGATGATCGTGCCAAGGATCGCGTTCCCGAACCCCCCTCCCCGCTCCAAGGGCGCTGGTGGCAATTGCGTAAACAGGGCCAGGCTCAACTTGCTTCCGCCGCGCCAAAGCAACAACCAGACAACCGAAAACAAGGGTATAAGGGCCAGGAGGGTCATGCAGGTGACCAACCCACTGAGCAGCACATTGATCAGCGTGCGGGGCCGGCGTAAGGACTTTTCCAGTTCTGAGAAATCTACACCCGAAAGGGGGTTCAGATCCACGTCGTTCGGCAACGGTGTTTGTAGCGAGCTCCCTGCCGCTTCCTGGGTTGCCATCACTTGCCCCCTTCCAGACCCGCCGAGGTGCGTTCCAGAATCGCGGCCCCTATTACATTGACCGCCAGAGTTATGCCGAGAAGAATCAGAGCGGCGTACATGAGCACGCTGATTTCTTTGGGATGGGCTTCCGGGAAGGTGTTTGCCAGCAGTGCCGCCAGTGTGTTGGCCGGAGAAAAAAGCGAGATGCTCAGCACGTTGGCGTTCCCCACTAACATCGCCAGAGCCATCGTCTCACCCAGGGCACGGCCAAAGGCCAGAATGATCCCCGCAAAAATGCCCCGCGCCGCGGTAGGCAGAATCACCGCCAGGATCGTCTCCCACTGCGTCGCGCCCAACCCGTAAGCGGCCATCCGCAGTTTCGGCGGCACCGTGGAGAGGGAATGCCGGCTGATGGCGGTGATCGTAGGTAGAATCATGATCGACAAGACTACAACCGCGGGCAGAACTCCTGGCCCGCTGAGGTCAGTGCTGAAGAGTGCGAACCAACCCATTTTCGCGTGCAGCCAATTGCAGGCCGGGCGAATGAGCGGGATCACCACGAATAATCCCCACAAACCGTAAACCACGCTGGGAATGGCTGCCAGCAGCTCGATCAGGTTCTTCAGCGTGTATTCGGCTTGGTTGGGCAGCTTCCCCCAGAACGGATGAAATTGCACGTGAAAGAACTTGAGAATCCCAAAAATGAATCCGCCAAGGTACCCCTCGCTCATGAAAACCGCCGCGGCCACGCCGAACGCGCTGCCAATGAGCAGAGCCAAAAGCGAGGTGTAAACCGTTCCCCAAATTTCAGGTAGTACCCCGAACTGCTCTTGGTTGGGATCCCAAGTCTTCGTGGTTAGAAAGCCCAAGCCGTATTGGCGAACTGCGGGCCCGGCCTGCATGGCGATTCGGAAGACAATCAAGACCACCAGGAAGATCGACAGCCACGCGAAGGTATAACAGAGGCCGCGAAAGAACTTGTCCGTTGCTCCCTGCCAGCGGGAGGGGGGTTGTGAGATAGTGATGTCTTCAGCCACAATTCACCTTAACTGGCGTTAGGCGCCAGCGTAATGTTCTGCAGGGCCGCCTTGACCTTGTCCGACACTGCGGAAGGAAGGGGGATGTAGCCCAGGACCTCGGAATCCTTCTGTCCGTCGGTTAGACAATAGTTCAACAAGCCCTGGAGTGTCTCGAATTTGCCCTTGTCGTGGTACTGTTTGTAGCAGATCAGCCAGGTGTAGGTGGCGATAGGGTAAGCGTCTTTGGCGTCCGGGTCCGATGCCCAGGCGATGAGGTCGTCGGGCAAGGGAACAGCGGCGAGCGCCGCTTGCGCTGAAGCCGTGCTTGGCGCTACGTAGGCCCCCGTCTTGTTTTCCAGAATGGCCATGGGCAGGTTCTGGCTGGTCGCGTAGCCGTATTCGATATAGCCGATCGCTCCGGGCGTCGTCATGATGCTCGCCGTGACTCCCTCATTCCCCTTCGAGCGCGTACCCACGGGCCAGTTGGGAAGAGCGTTGGCGCCAGGGTTCTTCGCGAATTCCGGGCTGATGGCGCTCAGGTGCTTGGTGAATACGAAAGTTGTACCGCTGCCGTCGGCGCGGACCACCACGTTGATCGGCTTGTCCGGAAGCTTTGCGCCGGGGTTCACCTTGGCGATCAGAGGGTCATTCCACATTTTCACTTTGCCCAGGAAGATGCCGGCGTAGGCCGCGCGCGAAAGCTTCAGATCCTTCACGCCCTCCAGATTGTAGGTGAGCACGATACAGCCGGCTGTCAAGGGCAGAAGCTGAACACCACCTTCCACCCTTGCCTGGTCTTCCGGCGACATGGCGGCATCGCTGGCGCCGAAATCTACAGTCTTGTCAATAACGCTTTTAATGCCACTGCCGCTGCCGACAGATTGATAATCGATTTCTACACCGGGATGACTGCTGCTGTAGGCTTTGAACCACTTCTGGTAGAGGGGCGCAGGGAAGCTTGCTCCAGCACCCGAGAGTTTCACTCCTCCAGCGGTCTTGTTACTGCTACACGCAGGGTAGCTGAGTGCCGCCAATAGAATTATAAACACACCTCTCAATAAAGGACGCATGCTAGTGTCTCCTTTGGGTGTCATGCCATGCCATTTGAGTTCGCACGAAAGGTTGAGTTTATTCCCGTTCTGTTAAGGGATTGTTACAGGCATGTTTCGCCTGCATTGAGAAAATTCCCGCGAGAGTCGTCCGAGGCCGACGTCACAAAAAAGGAGAGACAAGCATCTTGTCCGCAGATCGGGCCGACTGCGCATGGAAAGTGGCTGGCGATTTTCGATTCGAATCAATTCTTCAAAGCTTCTCGCGCATATTGAAGGGGGGCCGCCAGGAGACCAGGGGGGCGCGGAGGTATCCGTCCCCGGAGGATTCCTCCGCGGCTTTTCCCAGAATCGGGCGGCGTTACGACGCAACACATCTCGAGGGGTGAAGGGCCGCACAGGACCGCAAACTGCGGGACTGGTGCAGAACGAAGCTCTGCGATCTCCTGGCAATGCGACTCCACCGATCGCAGGGCTTCGCCCTGCGCCCAGCCGGCGGAACATTTTGGCTGCTCAGACGTACATGTACTCTGAGGTCTGAATATGGCCAAATCTGATGGCTCTGGCGCTTTCTGTTTCCGTAGCCACGCGACTTGGTCGGTAAGCTCAGCCGGAACAAACCGGTCCTGGAGGAAACACACAGCATGAAACTTTTTATGACGATGCTCACGTTCTTTTGCATCTGTTCAGCCATCCACGCCCAATCCCAGGGCGCCCAGCTACAGCCGGATATCCGCACTTTCAAAACCGTTGGAACCACGAAACTGACGGCCCACATCTTTAGGCCTGAAGGTGCCACGCCGGGCAAGCCTGCCCCGGTCATTGTTCTTTTTCACGGCGGCGGCTGGAACGTTGGCTCACCCGAATGGGTCTATGGAGATGCGCGGCGCTACGCCAGCTATGGCGCTGTCGCCGTTGCCGCGGAGTACCGCCTTTGCGATTGGGCGAAGATCACACCGCTGGATTCCATGGCTGACGCCCGTGACCTGATTCTTTGGCTGCGCGCAAATTCCAAGGAACTCGGTATCGATCCCTCCCGGCTGGCTGCCTACGGCTATTCCGCCGGAGGGCACCTTGCCGCCGCACTTGCCACGATTCCAGACCCGGAGCGCCCCAATGTTGATTTCTCTCCCCAAGCCCTCGTGATGCTTTCACCCGCCGTTTCCCTTGCTGGAGACAGTTATTTCCAAGGACTTCTGTTGGGGAAGACCACGACCGCCGCTTTGTCCCCTGACGAACAGATCCATGGCCGCGTCCCGCCAACGATCATCTTTCAAGGTGTCCTCGACACTACAGTGCCAATCTGCGGCGCCCGGCGATTCTGCCAGCGTGCCCGGGATTACGGGAGCGATTGCCAGGTCGTTGAATACCCACTCCTCGGCCATCTGCTCACTCGAAAGTTAGACGAGCAATCAAACTCTTTCGATCCTGATCCAAAGGCTGTTGCGGACTCGATCGCTAAAGGAGATACCTTTCTGGCTGCACACGGGTTCCTCCCAGGATTCCATCCGAAGGAACACAAAGAGATCGTGGTTGATTCGAAGATACTGGACAGGTACGTGGGGGGTTATCAGCTAATGCCAGACTTCATCGTCACAGTGACTCGGGAAGGTGACCACCTCTTTGCGCAAGCCACTGGGCAACAGAAGGTCGAGATATTTCCAGAGAGTGAGTATGACTTTTTCTTGAAGGTCAACGATGTGCAGATCACTTTCGTGCTCGATAACCAGGGCCACACAAGTGCGATGATTATGCATCAGAATGGCAAGGACCTGTCGGCCAAGCGGATCGAATAGGAAGGTGATCCTTCAACAGGAACGCCTCGAGCAGAGAAGGAATACGTGCAGTAGACGGGCGCGCCAGCCGGCGTCCTCATCCCAATCCCTAACCTGTGTTAGCTAACTTCCCTCGCGTCTGCGATGATAAGATATAAGCGCGTCGTATCGGAGCCGGAATGGGGACTCCGTTTCTTTATGGCTTCAGTTCCTCTCAAAGGCGGCCTGCTGCTTGTCAGCCTGTGGATCTGGGGGCTGGCGGCACCGCCGTTGACAGCGCAGGAGCCCGCCAACGCTGCAGAGAGTGAAAGCATCGCCCCTCTGCTCGACAACGACCGCCTCCCCGACCTCCTCCATTGTTCCATCCAGCCACGAAAGCCCATGCTCGACTTCGCCTTCCGCTTCGATGTCGGCTTCATCGTCAGTTGCTCGCTCGCCAGATTTGCCGGGCGCGCGAGTGAAGTCCTCATCTATGCGCGAGTCACCCCGGAAGGCGGCAAGCCAATATTGCTCGGCGAAACTTACCGGGTGCCGGAGGCCAATTCCGCGGCGAAGCCCAGCCAACTGAAACAGCATGTGGAGATGAGCGGAGGATTTGCTGTCGGGGAGGGACGGTACCAAGTCGAAGTATTGGTGCTGGACCAGGAAACGGTACGCACTTCAAGAAAGCGCTGGCGCGCAAGTGTGGCCCACAGCGGCAGGCCGGGGGCCGCGCAGGTCGCCGTCCCTCCTGGCACGGTCTTGCCCATAGGAGTTGGGCCGCGGCGAATCAAGATGGATACCAGCGGGAAAGGGCTGCGGATAAGCGTTTTGCTGAACGCCGCTCCATTGAATCCCCGCACGCCAGCGCTGCGCGCCTGGGACCGGGCGCTCTTGCTGGGATCACTTTCCTCTTTGCTGAACCAGATTCCCTGCGCTTCGGTGCGCTTGCGGGCTTTCAATCTCGACCAGCAGCGGGAGTTGTTTCGCCAGGACCAGTTCGATGACGCGGGGTTTGTGGAGCTCGCCGAAACCCTGCGCTCGCTGGAGCTGGGAACGGTCTCTTACCATGTGCTGCAACAGCTGGAAGGCAGGCTCGATTTGTTAGCGGATTATGCGAATAGCGAGCTAAGGGCCGCAGATCCCGCAGACGCCGTCATTATTCTGGGGCCCGAAACGCGATACTTCGCAAAGGTTTCCTTCACCAAGCTCAAGAGACGCGAGTCTCCCAATCCGCATTTCTACTACTTCGAGTACTTTTCAGGCCATTTGCCGGGCAGCCCGGAAGCGGACGCGTTGAGCAGTCTGACCAAACGACTCGAAGGAACCGTTTGTCCGATCTTCTCTCCGGGCGACTTGGCGCGCTGCGCCCAGAAAGTGTTGACGCACGTGCAACCCACAGCGGAGCCCTCCCCAACCGGCCGCTGGCCCGCACGCCTCGCGCCCACTCATTAGGCGACTTGCGCAAAGAAGCAGGGCGAGATCCCTGGCGTTCAGGAAAAGATGTGGGACACGCTCCGCCACAAGGGAGAGGGTCGTTGATGCGGGTTTGGCCGGCCCGGCGGCTCAGTTCTCCCCGACCGCCCCGCTGGCGAGTTCCAGCTCCGCGTATCCTGTGGTAAGACTCAGCGAGACTTGATTGCCCCGCATTGCCACATCCATCGTCTGGTAGGGATTCGGCTTGCCCGGGTTTTGGCTGTCCCAAGCCATTTGTTGGACCAATTTCAATCCCTGCAGGACTTGCTGCAAGCTGGCGGCAGCGTCCGCAGACTTGCAATCCATTTTCAGGCCCAGGGTGACGTTGTCAGCGGCTGCTACGCTATAAGTGAGGGAGTTGACGTCGCCAAAAACCTTCGCCCAATCCAATTTGACGCTCCCCTGGTTGGGCATCCAACCCCGGAACCAATCCCCCACCGCAGGGCCAACGGCCACGCCCCAAATAGGCGCCTCCTTGTCGGCGCTTTCCACGAGTCCGGCCATGCGGGTGTCGGAGCCGATGCTGGGAATCTGGCCCTCGTGCGCTTCCAGCATGGAAGTAAGCGCCGTCAGGGAACCAAAGGCTCCGAGGGAATCTTGCAGCACCACGACGCAACTACCCGCCAACCCCGCCTCGAGGCAGTAAGCTTGCTTCCCGGCTACGGAGGTGGGCGTCATGTTCCGCTCCTCAGCAGTCTGCGTGATCGCTTGGGCGCTAAAGTTGCCGGTGGCGAAGCCGTACAATCCCATTTCTGTGCTCCCGGGTTGCCAGCCCGTGACCAGACTCGAGATATCCTCTTCGCGAATGCCCAGTTGCGCCAGCGCGTCAACCAGCTTGCGCAGTCTCGGTCCTATGTAGCGTCGGCGGAGACTGGCGTAATTGGGAAGCGCGCGCAACTTCGCCGGGTTCGAGAACTCCAGGCGAATCGTCTGCGTGGGAAATCCGCTGAGCGCCTCCTTTACCAAATCCTGCGCCAACGCCGACCCGGGCGACACCACAAGCATCACGGCCAGCAGGCCGAGCAAACAAGTTAGTTTCACAGTTAGCCTCATCTTCATGAATCCTCCCAAAGGCCCTTGAACGGTTCGATGCCGGCGCGCAAAGAAAAGTCTAGCTCCCAAATGTTAACGCTTGCAGGTTTTCAGCCTGGCGTCAAGTGCTTTGCGGCCCAGTAGGATGCCGGGGTGGCTTTGCGCAGCCCTTGCCAGTGCTGCTGTGCTTGCGGAACTTTAGGCACAGGCAAGAGTGCTTGTGCCGCCGCGCCTCAGGTGAAGTTGGCACGGATGAATTCCAAGTCCACGTCGGCGAATTGGCGGGCAACCCAGTCGGCCTGTTGGAGTTCAGCTCCAGGACGACTGTGGGCCAGGGCCAGGCATTTCATGCCGGCGGCATGGGCGGCCACAACGCCAAAGGGTGCGTCCTCGATGGCCAGGCACTGGCCCGCTTGGAGCCGGGGTGCCCGCAGTTGGGGAAGTTCCTGTAGGCGGCTGAGTGCTTTGAGATATACTTCGGGGTCAGGCTTGGAGCGCTGGCAGTCGGTTGCTGTCGCCAGCACTGCGAATTTCTCGCGCAGGCCCAGCTTGCGAAGAAGATGTTCAATTTCCGCTTGCAGGCTGCCGCTGGCGATGGCCAGTGGATAGCTCTGGGAGGCGCTGAGGACAAACTCCGCTGCGCCGGGAATGGGTGGCAGGCCGTCGCGGATGATCTTCTCGTAGGCGCGCGCCTTCCAGGACAACATCTCATCCCGCCGGGCGGCGCTGAGGGAGCCTCCGTGAGTGCGCCAGAGGTGCTCGAGGATGCCGCGGTCATCGAGGGCGAGATATTCCTTGTAATACTCTTCTTGGGACAGGAGCCAGCCCTCTCGAGCCGCCATTTCTTGGACGAGCTTCATGATGAGCGGCTCGCTATCAACGAGGACCCCGTCAAAGTCGAAGATGATAGCGCGTAGCAAGAACTTTGGACTCCATTGCGTCCACATTCACCATGGACTGCCGTCATGATACACTTGAGGATAGGACAAGTCGACTGGACTTGTGCGAAGTGACGCAAGTCAAGCGTCTTGCATCCATTAAATTGGGGCCGCAGAGCGAGGTGGGCTGAAACAATGAGCCATGAATTAAGCATCCCGATTGCATTGCTGGCGGGTTTGGTGTCATTTCTTTCGCCTTGCGTACTCCCCTTGGTGCCGGGCTATATTTCAATGTTATCCGGGGCAACTATTGAGGAGCTGAAAGTCGGGCCGAGCCCTGCGCTGATGGGCCGTATTTTGCGCAATTCGCTGTCTTTTGTGGTGGGCTTCTCCATCGTGTTTGTGGTTTTGGGCGCTTCGGCGACGGCGGTAGGGAAATTCATGCTGGCGGAACGAGCCACCTTCAACCTTGTGGCGGGCATTATCGTTATCGTGTTTGGACTGCACTTAACCGGACTGGTGAAGATTCCGCTGCTTTACCGGCAGGCCCGGCTCGATACGGGCGAGCCAAGGCGAGGACTGGTGGGCGCTTTTTTGCTGGGCTTTGCATTCGCTTTCGGCTGGACGCCTTGTATCGGCCCCATTCTTGCCGCCATCCTGGCCCTGGCCGCGCAGCGGCACACGGTGTTGCAGGGGATGTTCCTGCTGGCCGTTTATTCGGCGGGCTTGGCGCTTCCCTTTCTTCTGACCAGCCTCGGTTTGGGCCACTTCTTGAAGCTATACGGAGGCTTCCGGAAACACCTGCAAACAGTGGAAGTAGGTTCAGGCGTGCTCTTGATTGCTCTGGGCCTTTTGATGGCAACTAACAAGTTCACGGTGATTTCGCGCTATTTTTCGTTCCTGAACCGCTTCTCGTTGTAAGAGCAGTGGCAAGTGACGAGTGACAAGCTAGCAGGGCGAGATTCCTCGCTTGGCTCGGAATGACAGCGGGCGAGGATGACAGCGGGCGAGGATGACAGCGGGCGAGGATGGTGTGGTTCTGCCCTTCCCTAGTCCCTAGGCCCTAGCCCCCAGACCCTGATTTTGGAGAGGTTTTGCACCCTATACTTTTCAGCGTCGGTTCGTTCCATTTCCCCACTTACGGGGCCGTGATGGTGCTGGCTATTCTGGCGGCGCTCTGCACCATAGTCCGGCTGGGGCGGCGGGAAGGATTGGACTCCGGTCTTCTGCTCGACTTCAGCACCTGGCTGCTGCTGGTGGCCCTGGTAGGTGCGAAGGTGCTGATGGTGATTTCCGACTGGGGTTATTACCGGCGCTGTCCGGGAGAGATCCTCAGTTGGAACACCCTTGTGGCGGGCGGGGCATTTTACGGCGGCCTTATCGCCGCGCTACTGTTTGCAGCTTGGTATATTCGGCTTCATCACCTTCCGTTCTGGAAGGTTGTTGATGTTTACGCTCCCGCCGTTTCCCTGGGACTCGGGATAGGGCGAATCGGCTGCTTTGCAGCGGGCTGTTGCTACGGCAAGCCCACCACGTCCGCCTGGGGCGTCGTGTTCACAAACCCTTACGCTCACGAAATATCCGGGGTGCCGCTGGGAATTCCTCTGTACCCCACCCAGCCTATCATGTCGTTGGCTTCGCTCTCGATCTTCGCAATCCTCATATGGAGATATTCGAAGAAATCGCGGGATGGCGAGATTTTCGTGCTTTATCTAGTCCTTTATGCCATGACCCGATATTTCATCGAATTCCTGCGCGGCGATGAAGACCGCGGGTTCGTTTTTCATCATCTCCTCTCTACATCGCAGTTTATTGCGATTCTGGCCCTCGCGACGGCAGTGTGGATGGCTCTGATCCTCCGCCGTAAACCTGCCAGGCAGCCGGCGCCGGCTGTGGAGGCCACGGAGGGAAAAGGGCGCGAGAGTCTCAAGAGTAAGAAAGTGCTTGACGAGCCCACCCCCACGGCGAGGGTCAAGTCTGCTCCCTTGCCTCACGTTGCGAGAAGGGGTCGGAATTAAGGGAGAAGATATGAATTTGAACGAACCTGAAAGACCCGCGGACGTGGGGACGACTGGACAAGCAGAGGGCGGAGGCAAGGCGACCCGCTCGGTGAGCCGAGGCAAGGTGCTGATCGGTGCGGTATTAGCGATTATCCTGGCCTCGGGTCTGTATCTCATCAACCGGTATTGGATCAGCCCCGCCGTGCAGATCCAGGCCATGAGCGGCGGGGATCATCCCGAAGCGCCGACGATTTCACTGACGGACATCGAAGGAAAAAGGCTCGACTTGACAGACTACAAAGGCAAAGTGGTGGTGCTGGATTTTTGGGCGACTTGGTGCGGACCTTGCCGGGAAGAGATTCCGGGCTTTGTTGTAATGCAGGAAAAATACGCCGACCAGGGATTTTCGGTCATTGGCATCTCCATGGACGACGAGCCCGGCCCGGTCGTGCAGTTCTACAAGGAATTCAGAATGAACTACCCGGTGGCGGTCGGCAATCAACGGATAGGAGAGCTCTATGGAGGGATCTTTGGACTGCCGACGACGTTTCTGATCGGGCGCGATGGGCGCATTTACGCCAAGCACACCGGCGGAATAAATCCCGCCATAATCGAGGGCGAAGTACAGCAACTGCTGGCCATGAGCCCAACCGCCGAGAAAATGGACTTCAAGCCGGGCTTGGTGGTGGGCACTACTACCAAGATCGAACTTGGCGATCCTGCCGCCATCGATTCGGAAATTCCCGGCTTGAACCTGACCAAGCTGACTGCCGCGCAGATAGAGGCTTTGAAGAAGGTGCTCAGCGAGCAGCATTGCCCGTGCGGTTGCAATTTGACGTTGCTGAAATGCCGCCAAGTGGACCGGGCTTGCCAAGTCAGTTTGAAGTTGGCGCAGCAGCAAATGGAAAAGATTCTGAAGTCGAGACTTTGAACGACATTGATCGGATGATCGGGGCGATTGGGCGAGTAGCAGGGTCGGCCCCATCATTCTGAGTGCCTAATGTTGGCTTCCCACGAAGGGGCGGCCCTTGTGGTCGCCCTTTTCCGACAAAGAACGAGCAAGGGCAACCATCCGTCAGCCGACGGATTGCCCCGACCGAGGCAATATGAAGACTTTTCTTTGGCTTCTGTTTTCGTTGGCTCTAACCGCCGTGGCGGCTTGTGGACAGGCGCCGGGGGAGGTGGTCAAGGCGAAGGTCACGATGAGCACGCCCGAGGCACGTCCCGATTCCGTCGTCAAGGCGACGGTGGTGGTGGACGTTCTCTCCGGCTACCACATTAATGACCATCATCCCACACTCGATTATCTGATTCCCACGGAAGTCAAAGTGGAGCCAAGCAAGGAAGTGACGGTGAGCGGGATTACTTATCCGAAGGGCGAACTGGCGAGGTTTGCCTTCTCGGACGCGCCCCTTTCCGTTTACGAGGGGACGGTGCGGGTTGACGTGGCGTTCCAACTCGAGCACAAAGTGCCGCCCGGCGAGTACGGGGTCAAGGGGAAGTTGACGTATCAGGCCTGTAACGACCACGCCTGCCTGCCGCCAGCGAGTGTGCCGCTGTCATTCTCCTTCAAGGTGGTGCGCCGTGGCGCCTCACCGTCGAGGTCCGCGGACTAATAGCGCGGGCGTTTCCCCCGCTGCGGCAGGAGCGTCCCGTTCCCGCGCGCGGGCAGGATCCCTCTCCCGCAGGCGTGGGGGCGCTCGGAATACGTAATGCCGCTAGATACAACCAGCCCGAATGAGCCCGCGCCCACCCCGCCGCCGGACTCCTCGCGCGGGGCGGTGATTTATCTTTTGGTCACACTGGGGGCACTGGCCGCCCTTGTTTGGGCGCTGATGCCGAGCCGCCCGAACGTCCGGCCCGCTCCACTCCGCCCTCAAGACGCAGCCTGCCTCCATCTGGACGGGCAATTCACGCCGACAAATTTCACCGAATTGCCTGGCCTCGACCTTACTTCCCTCAGCAAGGAGCGCCGAAACCATGTCCTGCTGAGACTCAACATGGAGCTCTGCCCGTGCGGCTGCAATAGCAGCATTGCCTATTGCCTTGTCAGCCATGCACACTGCGGGAGCTGCAGGGAGTTGGCGCAGAAAATCATTGCGGAAGAGCGCTGAGTAGCGCCGGTATCTCGCCCGCTGTCGGGGAGCGTCTCGCGCCCGCGCGGACAGCACCCACTCTGAGTGCGCAGCGAAGGGATGCAATGCGGGTATTCTGGCTGTGAAAATCGGTGTAGTTTCGGATACGCACGGTTTCTTTGACACGCGTCTCGAGGAATTGTTGGCGGGTGTCGACCTGATCCTGCACGCAGGAGATGTGGGCAAGCAGGAAGTGTTGGACGAGCTGCAGAGAATCGCGCCCGTGCGCGCGGTGCGAGGGAACGTGGACCCCCCGCAACTCGGTCTTCCCCTCAGCATCGTCTTGAACCTTGGCGAAGTGCGATCGGCCATGGCCCCTGAACCAGGCCTATCCAAAGTGGAGCTCCTCCATGAGTTACCAGTTCCTCAGGCTGAGCTTGAAAACTGGGCAAGTCAGGCTGGGGTGGAGGGGGACGCGCCACGAAGACGGGATGCATTCCTGCGAGGTTTCGACCACAGCACGCGCGTTGTCATCTTTGGCCATAGCCACGTGCCGTGCGCGGTCGCGTTGGGTGGAAAGCTGTTCTTCAATCCCGGTAGCGCTGGTAAGCAGCGCTTTTCCCTGCCACGGTCTTGCGGCATGTTGGATGCCTCGGCTAGAGGGGTGGAGGCGACAATACTCAGCCTGCAACGGTATAATAGGAAGTTGCCCGATAGAGTGTGGTTGACCGTCGGAGGTCAGCGCCGATGTGGAAGTTCCTAAAATTCTTGAGAGATACAAGGGAAGTTCTCACCACGGTGGGGGCGGTACTCGCCGCAGCGATCGTCGCCGTTGAGACCTACCAAGCGCTGAAAAAGAAAATCAACGCGTAAGTAGGTGTCAGGTGTCGGATGCCGGGTTTCAGGTGCCGGGTGCCAGGGCGGCGCAGACGCGTGCCCAGCGCAGGCACCGGAGCTGTCTGAGACCTGATTTCAAATGGCAAAGAGCAAATGGCAGATGTAAAACCATTTGAATCTTGCCATTTGCTCTTTGCCCATTGAAACCGCGTTGTGAGCCGCCGGGTGGTGGGAGCACAGCCACCGCACCTAGTCGTCAATCGAAAATCGTCAATCGACCATCGCCAACCTTACGATCCTCCGCGCAGATAAGCCGCGGCTCGACGCAGGCGCTCCACCACGCGGCTTTGCCCCAAAGTCACCATGACCTCAAACAGGCCCGGGGCCACCGCTTGGCCCGTGAGCGCCAGACGCGCGGCATTAATCAGCAAACCTGCCTTGACGCCTTTTTCCTCCGCCAACGCGCGCAGGCATGTTTCTGTTTGCGCCAAGTCGAAGGGCTTGGCCTGAGCCAGTCGCGCTCCGAGCTCTTCCAGCAGCTCCGGTAATCTTGCATCCCGCCAATATTTTTTCTGCGCCTCGGCATCGTACTCGAACTCTTCACTGAAAAAGGCTCGCCCGGACCGGGAAAAATCTTTGATGCTTCGGGCGCGAGTCTGGAGTAGGCGGGTGGAAACTTCGAAGCGCTGCTTTTCCCCCTTGCTGAAGGCATCCTGCCAAAGCCCGGCAGACCTCAGTTCTTCTTCAGCCAATCCCAGGAGCCGGTCCGCAGGGAGGTGCCGCAGGTACTCGCCGTTCATCCAGGCGAGCTTTTCAGGGTCGAAGACGGCATTCGATTTGGAAACGGCCGAGAGCTCGAATTCGCGCACCATTTCCTCGCGGGCGACGATCTCCTTCTGACCGGGCGGCGTCCAGCCCAGAAGGGCGAGGAAATTCACCAAGGCCTCCGGCAGGATCCCCATCTCGCGATAGGCGCCCACGGAAGTCGCTCCATGGCGTTTGCTCAGCCGTTGCTTGTCCGGGCCGAGTATTAGGGGCAAATGCGCAAACCGCGGTTCCGGCGCTCCCAGCGCGCGGTACACCAGGATCTGCTTGGGCGTGTTCGAGAGGTGATCGGCGCCCCGCACCACATGGGAAATCCTCATGTCGATATCGTCGACCACGACGCCCAGGTGGTAAGTGGGATGACCGTCCGAGCGGAGTAGAACAAAATCCTCAATTTCCTGGTTCTCCAGCTCAATGTGGCCGAAGACCTGGTCGTCAAAGCTGGTTTGACCCGTGGCCGGGACACGAAACCGGAGCGCCCAGGGATGGCCTGCGCTTCGCCGCTGCTGCCGCTCAAGCACCGGAATATGGCGACAAGCGCCATCATATCTCCAGGGCCTCTTCTGTGCTTCCGCCTGCGCGCGCTTGGTCTGGAGTTCTTCCGGCGAGCAGAAACATGGATACGCTTGACCGCCCTTTTCGAGTTCCGCGGCCACCGCGCCATAACGCTCCTGACGCTGCGATTGGTAGAACGGCCCTTCGTCCCAGTTGAGGCCCAACCATTCCATGCTCCTGAGAATTGCATCGGTGAGTTCGGGTTTCGACCGGTCCGCATCCGTGTCTTCAATGCGCAGAATGAAGGCGCCGTTGTGGTGGCGCGCAAAGAGCCAGTTATAGAGCGCAGTGCGTGCTCCGCCCACGTGCAGGTATCCCGTGGGAGAGGGTGCAAAACGGACTCGGAGGTTGGACATGTTGAACGAAACCTAAGTATCGAACGGTCCCAGAACACCCGCTTACTCTGGTCATTCCCGCGGAAGCGGGAATCCAGCTCGTTCCGGCGACGTGGAGCCCCCTGCGCGGGGATGACGACGACTCATGATGTTACCACGATGCGGCAGCCCACCGGAAACGCGCAAGAAGTGAGTGAGTAGCCCTCTCCCTTGGGGAGCCCGATTTCTGGTCTGATTCGAATCGGACCATCGGACCCCAGAAATCCGGGAGGGTGTCGCTCGACGGCGCTTTCATCAGCCGGAGCGTGACGAGTGACGGGTTCGTTCGGGCTTCTTTCACACTTTCAGTGGGCGGGCGTGTGACTGGGGGCCCACTGCCTACTGCCTCGCAGAGGCGGGTGCCTTGGCGGCCAGCGGCAGTGATTGAGAGAGCCTAAGATTCCCTGTCGTTCAGCACGCTCTCCGCCAAGGTCTCAGCGTCGCAGTGGGGCGGGACGTTTTGCGTCGCTGGCGGGAACTCGTGTTTGCTACCTTTATCGGCAGGGCTCAGTTAAAACTTGAATTCCTTCTCTTAATCCCGCAGCTCTAAACGGCGATATACTGCCGGGGAGGTCTTCCCAAAGGTAGAATCGTCCGCCCTGGCTGCGTCTACGCAACCTCTGCGTAGCAAGTTCCACCTTGCAGCCTGCCCGCGCATCGGGTCTAATAGAATGGATGGACGCAAAGCAGCTAGTGGCCGTGGAAATTCTGAAAAGGCTACGCGGCGAGGGCTTTCAAGCCTTCCTGGTAGGCGGCTGTGTGCGCGACCTGGTAATGGGTCTTGTTCCCAAGGACTATGACATCTCCACTGACGCCACCCCGGAGCAGGTGACACGGCTTTTCCCGGGAAGCCTCGCTGTGGGAGCGCAATTTGGCGTGGTAATGGTGCCGCGCGAAGCAGGCAACGTGGAAGTCGCAACCTTCCGCAGTGACGGCCGCTACACCGACGGGCGGCATCCGAATGAAGTCCGCTACGCAAAGACTCCCCAGCAAGACGTGCTGCGTCGCGACTTCACTATCAACGGCCTCCTTTACGATCCGCTGGAGGAACGGGTGCTTGATTACGTGGGCGGGCAGGCCGATATTCGCGCGCGGCGGGTTCGGACCATCGGCGACCCTTACGAGCGCTTTAGTGAAGACCGCCTGCGGATGCTGCGCGCGGTGCGCCTTGCGGCGCGTCTGAAGTTCACGCTCGAGGCAGCGGCGGTGGAAGCCATACGAAAACAGGCGGCAGAGATCCGCCAGGTGAGCGCCGAGCGCGTGCGTGACGAAATCGTGAAGATACTCACCGAAGGGCAGCCCCGGCAGGGTTTCGAGCTCCTCGATGCGACAGGTTTGCTTCAAGAGGTGCTGCCGGAGATCAAGCGGATGCAAGGCGTGGCCCAACCGGCGGAGTTTCATCCCGAGGGGGATGTGTGGGTCCATACGATGATGATGCTGGAGGCTTTACGCTCCCCCACCCCGACGCTGGCTCTGGGAGTGCTCCTGCACGACGTGGGCAAGCCACCCACGTTTTCCATCCGCGAGCGAATCCGCTTCGATAACCACGTGGAGGTTGGGGCCAAAATGGCGGAGGAGATTTTGAGCCGCCTGCGGCTCTCCGCGCGCGAGACGGAACAGGTTATCGAGCTGGTGAGGCACCACCTGCGCTTCAAGGATTTTCCGCGCATGCGGCGCTCAACCCAGCTTCGCTTCCTGCGCTTGCCGGCATTTGCGGAGCACCTCGAGTTGCACCGGCTGGACTGCCTGGCGAGCCACGGCGATCTGAGCACTTATGAAATGGCCAAGCGCCTGAGGGAAGAGACCCCGGCAGAGGAAATCCGGCCGGCTCCGCTCCTGCGCGGCGACGACTTGATTGCTCGAGGATACACTCCGGGGCCGATTTTCAAGGAGATCCTTCAGGCGGTTGAGGACGCGCAATTGGAGGGAAGAGTACACACCTCCGCGGAGGCGTTGAGCATGGTGTTCGAGCGCTTTCCCTTACTGACCTCAGATCAGTGCGCAAAAGTAAACAAATAAATCACACCACCCAGGACAGCGAGCGCCACCACAAAGGCGCCGATTTTCATTAACAGCATCTTCCGGTCCCGAGGCTCTACTCTTTGCTCATTGATTGCCTCGAACATGTCGACCTCCTTACTGCGTCTCGGCACGACCGCTGCCTCGAGGCGAACCCATCGAGATTGAACAAGGCCGCACTGATCGGTCTCCGGAGGGGATCTGCAAGGTCGTCAGGTGTGAACGCGTGCCGCCGGCACCGCGTCCCGAACTGACCGACACTGCGGCGCGACCGAATCACTCGTCACACACATGTTAGCACAACTCGGAGGATTTTTCATGTCTGCCGCGCTGTGCCCGCTGTGCCAGGGAGGAGGTGAAAACCCCTTGACAAAACGTCTCGTCAGCGGTAAATTGGTCGCTGGCGAATAAAAGGCGAATATGGCCGCACCGCCCTCAAAACCCGCCGTCTTGGTTGGACCTGCCGGTTGGTCCTACACCGACTGGGAAGGAATCGTTTACCCCCACCACAAGCCGCACGGTTTTCACGAGGCCGCTTACCTTGCGCAATTCTTTGACACCATCGAAATCAACACTTCCTTTTATTCGCCCCTGCGCGCCGAGGTGGTGAAAACCTGGGCACAAAGAGTAGCCTTTAACCCCAACTTCAAGTTTAGCGCCAAGCTCTGGAAGCGCTTCACGCACGAACGCAACGCCAACCTCCAGGACGAAAAGACGTTCAAGCAGGGTCTGGCGCCGCTGATGAACCTGGGACGGTTGGGCGCGCTGCTGTTGCAGATGCCCTGGTCGTTCAGGAACACACCGGAGAACCATGACTACTTGAGCGGGCTCGTCATGCAGTTCATGGAGTTCCCGCTCGCGCTCGAAGTACGGCACAGCTCGTGGAACAAGCCGGAGGTCTTTGAATGGCTGGCCGGGCTGGGAGTGGGCTTTTGCAATATCGACCAGCCGGTGATCGGGCAGTCGATCGCTCCCAGTGCTCGCGCCACCGCCCCGGTGGGATACGTCCGCCTGCACGGGCGCAACTACGAACACTGGTTTACTTCCAATGAGCACCCGGAGGAACGCTACAACTACCTTTATAGTCTAACGGAACTGGAACCTTGGGTGGCGCGCATCCGGAATATCGCCCAGCAAACCGAAGTGACTATCGTTATTACCAATAACCATTTTCAGGGCAAAGCCATTGCCAACGCCCTCCAGTTGATCAGCCTGCTCAGAAACCAGCCCGTTCGGATGCCCGAAACCTTGCGCGAGTTCTACCCGGAACTTGAAAAAATCGCCGACACCGAAACGTCCCCCGCCCTGCCCAAGCAGTCCGACCTTCTTTTCGCCGGAAGCAACACGGAGTAGTACTCCGCCTTGAACGTGGCGCCGATCCCCCTGATGCGGGGCCATCAAGCGCTCTTGGAACGCTGTCCACGATAGAAGAGTATTAACAGGAGAATAATTGACAGTGTTCAAGCCGCACTGGTAGCATGTTGTAAGCCTAGCAGTCCGAGTGGCAGAGGGTCAGGTATCGCAATTGCTGTCTGCCTTCTGCTTTCTGCCTTCTGACTTTTGAGGTCCCCGTCGTCTAGCCCGGCCTAGGACATCGCCCTTTCACGGCGGTAACGCGGGTTCAAATCCCGCCGGGGACGCCAGCATTCCAAAAGACTTGCGGAGCCGCCCGGGGGGCGAGTAGTAGCGAGAGGCAGGAACCAAAAACAAGAACGTGGGCGAGGGCTCGAGCACAGAGCGACTCCGCAGCAAGGACGATGGACAACCAAAAGCCCATCCAAGGCGCAATCCTCGACTGGGCCTTGCTTTTGATCTCACCCTCTGGCCGTCTTGCTCCTCTACCCTAAGAGGGACCGATATCGCTCGTTCGCGAAATCCCAGTTAATGACGTTGTAGAATGCGGCGACATAGTCAGCTCGTCTATTCTGGTACTTGAGGTAGTAGGCGTGTTCCCAGACGTCGATTGCGAACACCGGCTGGTGACCCGCGGTTAAAGGCGAGTCCTGATTGGGTGTGGACTCGACGAGCAATTGCTTGTTCGCGTCCAGACTGAGCCAAGCCCAGCCGCTGCCGAAGACCCCTAAGGCGGCCTTGGTGAATTGTTCCTGGAAGGCCGAGTAACTTCCAAATCTCTGGTTGATGGCTTTGCCCAACTCGGCCCCCGGCGGGGTGCCATCGTTCTTCGCCAAGGTTTTCCAGAAGAGGCTATGATTAGCGTGACCGCCACCGTTGTTGCGCACTGCGGTGCGAATGTCTTCCGGAATTGTGGAGAGGTTCATGACCAACGTCTCCACCGGCTCTTTGCCAAGCTCAGGATGAGTGGCAATCGCCTTGTTGAGGTTGGTAACATAAGCCTGGTGATGTTTATCGTGGTGTATCTCCATTGTCCTCGCATCTATGTAGGGTTCCAGAGCGTCGAAAGCATAGGGCAAAGGGGGAAGAGTAAAGGGTCCAGCCGGGGCGGGGGGATTCTGCGCTTGGGCAGCCTCGCAAAGAGCAGCCCTGGTGACCGCCGCGCCTATAGCAATTCGATGGAAAAAGCTCCGCCGAGAAAAGTCTGATGCTCTCATAACAAGCCCTCCCTGTGAGATCCGCGCAGTTGCGGGACCCGCCGAGCAGGTTCAAATTGGTAACAATGCTTTCAGCAAGCCCGAATTACTATTATAGCGGTGCGCGATTCCAATGTCGATGGGGCATATTGTCGCACCCCCGCGCGGCTCCAATTTATCTCATTTTCCCTTTTCGGCTTTGTGTGATACTTGCAGGACGAGCCTGAGTCAGGTTTTCGACGGCGAGGTGTTCCGCACTCGCCGCCGCCGGCGCTTGCCCGCGGATTCGCGGTTGTGGGCACTGACTCCGGGCACGAGAGCGCGGTCAATGCTTTGGCTTTTCTCTGTGGTCTCTGTGGTGAGCCTATTCGGTTGTGGCTCGCGGGCCGCGCTGCAGCACGGCCGGCGCAGGAGCAAGCTTGATATCTCAAGAATGGAGATGACCATGACCAACTTTGGACGCGTAGCAACGAAAAGTCTTTTGCTGATCGCCGTGGCTCTGGCGAGCACGGCAATGGCAGCGGAGCGAGTGAAGACCCGCAGCGGGATTCTGGAAGGAACTCTCAATTCCGACTCCACGGTCCGCATCTTCAGGGGCATTCCCTTCGCGGTTGCGCCGGTGGGCGATTTGCGCTGGCGCCCGCCAGAGCCGGTGAAGTCCTGGAGCGGAGTGCGCAAGGCAGTGGAATTCGGCCCTCACTGCGTACAAGGGAAGGTGTTCGGCGACATCGTTTCCCGCGGTAAGGAGATGAGTGAAGACTGCCTTTCGCTAACCGTTTGGGCGCCTCCTCGGGCCCAGGCTAAGAAGCTTCCGGTGTATGTGTGGTTTTATGGGGGCGGGTTCGCGGCAGGCTCGGGCGACGAGCCCCGATACGATGGCGAGAGCTTTGCCAAACATGGCATTGTGGTTGTGAACGTGAATTACAGGTTGGGCATTTTTGGCTTCTTCGCTCATCCGGAACTCACACAGGAATCACCGCACCATGCCTCCGGCAACTATGGACTCCTCGATCAGGTTGCGGGGCTCGAATGGGTGCGGCGAAACATCGCCGCCTTCGGTGGGGATCCCCGTAAGGTGACCATTGGCGGCGAATCGGCGGGATCGCTGTCGGTCAGCGCGCTGATGGCCTCCCCACTCTCGCGCGATCTGTTTCAGCAAGCCATCGGCGAAAGCGGGGCTTCCTTCGGCCAGGTCGGCGGGCGGGGTCCACAATTGCTTGCGGAAGCGGAGAAGCAGGGCACGAAGTTCGCCGCGTCAGTCGGCGACAAAAGTCTGGCCGAGTTGCGCAAGATGTCATCCGAGGATCTACTCCGCGAGGCAGCGAAAGTGAATAACGGGTTCGGCTTCTGGCCTATCGTGGACGGCTATTTCCTTCCCTCCCCGGTTCCCTCCATTTATGCGCAGGGGAAGCAAAGCCACGTCCCCCTGCTGGCCGGCTGGAACGCGGACGAAATCCGCATGGCGGCGCTGATGGGGAAGGAGAAGCCTAACGCGAAGACGTTCCCCGAGCAGTTGCGTCGCCAGTTCGGGTCTCGAGCCGACGCCGCCCTGAAGGTGTATGGCGCGTCCACGGATGCGGAGGCGCTCCGGGCGGCCGGCGATCTGGCCAGTGACCAGTTCATTGTCTTCGGCACGTGGAAATGGATCGAGGCGCAGGCCAGCACCGGAGTACCGGTTTATCGGTACGAGTTCGACCGCACCGTCCCGATCCCGGAGGCGATGAAGGGCATGGGCCTGAAGACCTTGGGGTCTCCGCACGCCGCCGAGATCGAGTACGTGTTCACCATGCTCGATTCAAAGAAAGCGGACTGGCAGCCTGACGACTACCAAGTGGCGAAGACGATGAACGCCTACTGGGCAAACTTCATCAAGACCGGCGATCCCAACGGCTCCGGCCTGGCCGAGTGGCCGCAGTACGGAAAAACCCACGAGGTGATGCACCTCAATGTCGAGTGCCAGGCGAAGCCGGAGGAGCATCGCGATCGCTACGAGTTCCTGGACTCCATGCCGCCGCCGGCCAATCCCCAGTGAGCGCTTCGGAGAGCTTGCCCTGGGCCGTCCGCGCTTCGGTGATGCGGAAGCTTGCCTTCAGCAGATCGGCGGGGCGCGACGATCCTCCCACGAGAATTTCGTGCTCGACCGATTCGACTCGCCACGCGCTCGCCTCCGGGTCATAGTAGGCCAAGTCACTGGCGCGCACCGTGAACGTCACGGTTTTCTTTTCCCCCGGCCCAAGCGCCACCTTGGTGAACCCGCGCAGCAGCTTTACCGGACGATCCACTTTGGCGTGCGGGAAACCTACGTAAAGTTCCACTACCTCTTCGCCGGCGCGCGCCCCTGTGTTGCCCACGTCCACGGTGACCGCAAGCACTCCGTCCGGAGCCACCTGCGCTGCGCTCAGTCTGAGGTTTGAGTATTTGAAAGTTGTGTAGCTCAGGCCGTAGCCGAACGGGAAGGCCGGCTTGTAGCCCTTCTTGTCGGCCAGCGTGTAACCGTGATAATAACCGTACTCAATCGAATCCGCATGAGGATCGAAGGGGGGCAGGTGCGACGGGTCGCTGGGGATGGTCACGGTCAACTTGCCGCTGGGAGTCACGTCGCCAAACAGGATGCGCGCCAAAGCAGTCCCTCCCTCCATGCCCGAGTACCAGGCCATGAGGATGCCGCCCACCTTATCCTTCCACTCTTCCATCATGATGGCGCTGCCACCCACCAGCACCACGATGCTGCGCGAATTCTCAGGGGCTACAGCGCGGATGAGTTCCACCTCCTCGGGATGGAGCATCAGGCTCGTGCGGTCGCCTCCACGCTCGGGAACCGGCGCCTGCGGAATGTATTCGCCCTCGTCCCTGTAGTCGTAACCGGCCACGATCACCACGGCATCGGCGGCCTTTGCCGCCTGTTTAGCGCGCGCCAAGTCAGCCCCATTCTCGTAAACCACGTTGGCGCTCGCACCCAGATAGCGCCGCAGGCCCTCCAGGGGCGTCACCACATAAGGAGGAAAGACGCGGCTCGAGCCGTGATCGCCCGTGTCCGCAACGTCGGCCAGGCGGCCAATAACGGCCAGGGTTTTGAGCTTCGACTTGTCGAGGGGCAGCAAGCCGCCCTCATTCTTGAGCAGCACCATGCCCTGTTCGGCAGCTTCACGCGCCAGTTCCGTGTGCTCCCTCGAGACGACCAAGTTGGCGTCGTAGCGCATAGGGTCGGGGCGCGTCAGGTATTCGATCTTGCGCCGCAGAATGCGCCGCACGGCCTCGTCGATCACCTCGCGGGGTACCTCGCCTCGCTCGACAGCCGCCAGGAACGGCCTGCCGAACTGAAGCGCCGCCGGCATTTCCACGTCAAGGCCCGCCTTGGCGGCCTTCACGCCGTCATACACCCCGTAGAAGAAATCGGACATCACGAAGCCCCGAAAGCCCCAATCCTCTTTCAGCACCTTGCGCAGTAGGTAGGCGTTTTCACCACAGTAGTCACCCCGCACCTTGTTGTAGGAGCTCATCACCGCCGCCACACCCGCCTCCACTAGACGCTTGAAGTGTGGCAGGTAGACCTCACGTAGCGTGCGCTCATCCACCCGAACGTCCACCTTGAAGCGCGCGGTCTCGATTGAATTCAATGCGTAGTGCTTGGCGCAACCCATTACATTGTGGCGCTGCACCCCTTGCATCAGTGGGACGGCCATCTCGCCCAGCAGGTACGGGTCTTCGCCGTAAGTCTCCTGGGCGCGTCCCCAGGCGGGATGCCGCAGCAGGTTAATGCAGAGGCCGCCATAGAAGTTGCCACCTTGAGCACGAATCTCCTGGCCGATGGCGTCGCCGACGCGACGCTGCAGGTCCCGGTCCCAGCTCGCGCCACGCGCCATGGCCACCGGGAAGCACGTCGAGTGGTTCATTCCTACGCCTCGCGGACCATCGGAGAACGCCAGGGGCGGGATTTCGAGCCGCCGGTTGTTCCCGGCCAGGACGGCGATGTCGTTGTACTTGTTCCTATCAATGGTCAAGAGGCGGACCAGATCCCCGAGCCAGGCGTCGCCCGACATCTGGTGGACTTTTTCCTTGAGCGTCATTTCCCCGAGCAGCTTCTCGGCGTACTGGTCGATTTGCTGCGGCGTCAGCTCCTGCCCGCGCGGTATGTCCGCGAACGTGAAGACGCCGTGCCCCGCCGGCCGGGTAAAGACGCTGTCCGTTGATAGCTTGGGGTAGCTGAGCCAGATGTAAAGCGCTAGGCCCGCAATAAGCACAACAATCAGCGCGCCAAGTATCGTAACGAACCAACGCAGGACTTTTTTGAAGGTCATGGCTGACTCCGTGACTGAAGGAAAGTCTGTGGGCGGCTCGAGCAGCGCTTCCCGGTGCGCAAAAGTCAGCGCCGCCAAGAGTACGTCGAGTTCCCTCGGGTTCTAGCCGGAATCCCGATTCTGGCATTCCGAGCAACAGCAGTATACTCCCCCGCAGTTGGTATCGGACGCCCATTCTGCAATCAGCACACCAGCGAGCTGTCCGGCAGCGGGCGGCACGCGAATGAATTGGGGCAAGAACGAACAAGGGCCCCGGGACAATCCGTATAAGCCCAAGCACAACCCCGATTGGCCTTGACTCGCCTCGACAAATAGGCTTGTATGGCAGCATGCGACACCTAAAACTTTGCTCGAGTGCCTTATTCCTGGTTCTGTGCCTGTGGTGCCCAGCGACTCAGGCTCAGGAAGACAATGATATCTGGCGGCAATTCGTTGCCCAGCTCAAGAGCGGGCAGTTCTCACCCGATCAGATTCGGCCTTATTACCCTATATCAAAGAGCACGATGTTCGAGTTTCTCTCTCGCATGCGGCAAGGAGCGATATGGTCAGAGTGGGAGACTTCACCAGAAACACATCGGGTGGGAAACCAGGTGCATTACTTGATTCCCCTGACGATTGACGGCCTCCGGAATACGTACTGCTTCACCTTCTTGACGGAGGCCGGAAAGTGGTACTTCCAACACTTCGAGTCAATTACGGTGCGGCTCGACAAAACCGGGCCGCCCCCGGTTTCTACTTTTCCGGACATCCCCGAAGGGCAAAAGGCCTGGATGCGCGATGAGATCCTCGCGCATGAGCAAGTGCGCCTTTTCAACATGCTGGCAAAGGAAAAAGGCCGCGAATTCGCTTTCGATTGGTTTAAGGACGGCTTCGGCTACTTTATGGAGGCTCGCACCTGGGTCCCCTTCGTGCCGGTATCCCGCGCCTTCATTCTCTATCTTTGCTGGGAGCAGGCCAATCTGCGCGGCAACCGCGTCACGCTGGAGAAGGTGGATGACCGCGAGGCCACAATCACTCTCGAGCCGAACTACCTCAGGTTCTACTCGCAGACTGACGTGCGGGACCAAATTCCCGCTGAGGATTATCGACGCCTTTTCGAGACTATCTGGCAGGATAGGGCGGAAAAAGCGGGCTGGAAGCTGCAAATCACTTACAAGGGAGACACCTGCGTATTTCACCTGACGCGAGAGATGTAGGCCCGCCGCGGCGGGCCCGCGGCTTCAATTGGGGTTAGCACCGTGCAAAAAGAAATATGAACCTCGCTCGGTAACGCCAAGTCTTGGCTCAGCAAGTGCCCGCCTCGAGACCACCGCCAATCAGACGCACGAGCGAACAGCTTCCTTCAAGCATCGCAGTATAGGCAGGCATCGTTCCCTGGATGTGAATTCATTTTAAAATTTCCGTAACTCACAAGGAGGAGACTCAGAAGAGAGAATTTAAATGTGGTAACATTTGCGCGAGGAGGAAACCGCGTGTCCTATAAGAAAGTCGTAATCCTTGATGGCTGTGGGCTTGCCGACGGCGACTTGGCCCCTGTTCTCAATGAGCTATCGGAAGTGCTCAGACACGACGGCTCTCTGATCGAGACCTTCCCTTTGCACGCCATGAAATTGGCCCACTGCCTCGGCTGCTTTGGCTGCTGGCTGAAGACGCCAGGCATGTGCGTTGAGGATGATGAAGGTCGCCGAGTGGCCAGAGCGGTCATTCAGAGCGATGCGACGGTGTTCTTCACACCTGTAACCTTCGGGGGATATTCGCCGGATTTGAAGAAGATGATGGATCGCTTCATTCAGCTCATTTCTCCTTATTTTCAGGTGGAACACGGTGAAGTTCACCACCCACCCCGCTACGCACACCGGCCCCGGCTCGTAATGGTCGGCGTACAGAGGCATCCCAACCCTCATGAAGCCCATATCTTCAAGACCTTCGCCGGACGCAATGCCATCAATTTCCATCCCCCCAGCTATGCCGCAGAGGTGGTTGTTGCTGCTGATCCTGCCGACGCACTCCGCCGGCGCTTTGAAGCGTTGCTGGCCAGGTCCGATGCTCTGCCCTTCGGCGAGGCCGCCGCTTCGTTGATGCCGACGCCAGTGGTCTTTGGTGCGGCTGCCGACCCGAACAGCGCAAGACGGGCTTTACTTATTGTCGGTAGCCCCAAGACCAATTCGCCCAGCACCTCGAGCGTCCTGGGAAACTACCTTCTGAAACGGCTTGGCGACTGCGGCTGGGAAACCGAATCGCTCACACTCCGAGCCAACCTGAGCCGTGAAGAGGGTGAGGCCGAGCTGCTGGCCTCAGTCGATTGCGCCGGACTAGTCCTTTTGGTTTTTCCGCTGTATGCCGATGCTTTGCCTCATCTGGTGACTAAGGCTCTCACCGTTATTGCAGCTCATCGACGAGCGGCCGCTCATCCGCCCCCGCAGCGCCTCGCGGCAATTGTGAACAGCGGCTTTCCCGAAACCCACCAGAACGCCGTGGCGCTGGCCATATGCCAGGAGTTCGCAGCCCAGAGCGGCATAGTGTGGAGTGGCGGTCTGGCCTTAGGCGCAGGAGGGATGGTCGGGCAGCAACCTCTGGGCGCGGCGAAGCGCTCGGGGCCGCCGGTTAAGCATGTAATCCAAGCGCTGGATTTGAGCGCGGCTGCTCTGTCGGAGGGACGCCCGGTGCCAGCCCAAGCCATGAAGTTGATGGCGCAGAATCCTGTTCCTTTTCTCCCCTTTGCTCTCTGGCGCTGGCTCTATGTTCGATTTGGGGGCAAGGGATTTGAGCGCGAAGCGGCCAGAAACGGCATCAGCAAAGACAGGTTGCTCGATCAGCCTTATGCAGCTTAACCCCTGACTCTCTAAACCAAATTCCTGCTTCGTTTTTTTGTTACTCCAATCCTGCTAGTTACGAAGCGAGCACGGAATCGGTGGCTGGAGTTGCGGGGTGACGTTCGAGCACATAAAAGAATCCAGCCGCCAACGCCCGCTGGTGTTTCAATGCGAAGGCCAAGCCAATGGAGGCCGCATAATAGATCGCGAACCCGATGATTAACGACCCGGGAGCTCTGCAACGCCTGCGGGGCGTGTTCCCAAGTTTGCCCGATGGAGATTGATGTGAGGCAGTTTGCTGCGCTCGGCCGTCGCATTGCCTCGGGGGACTGCATGCTATGCCAGCAATGCGCTCATGCTTGCCCAACGGGAGCCCTGCGTCTCACCGTGAGGTTGGATATGGCGCGCGAGACCCCTTTCATTCTCCACCCCTGACGAGCGGTGATCAACCTTGTCCGGTTGTCCCTTCCTGCCCTGCGCAGTTTAACCTAATCTTCATTATTCCATGAATCGCCCTTAATGTTCAGAAGGCATACTAACCGCCTTCACACGGGTTTCAAGGGAGGGCGAATCAACCATGGGCTTAAAGGAGAATATCAAGGCCTTGCTGGTCCAGACACGGCCCGATCCATCTGACGCTCTCCGGCTCGCACTGGAAGAGCAGTTGATCGAGGTATGCACGGCCCACAATTGCTTCGAGGCGGCTTTGACCCTGTGTTCCCATTGTCCCCCGCACCTCGTGTTCACGGAAACCCAGCTTCCCGATGGCAACTGGGATGACGTGTTGAGCTTTGCGGCCAGAGCCAATGCGCCAGTGAACGTTATCGTCGTTTCTCCTCACGTGGATGTGGCCTTGTATATCCAGACTATGGAGCGCGGCGCTTTCGATTTCATCGTTACCCCTCCTAGCGCCCCGGAGCTTTTGCACGTTGTACGGGTTGCCGCGGCGAACGCCTTTGCCCGTCGATGCTAGGCGCCTGCCGTCACCCCGACCGACTCCCTCATTGTTGCGTCCAAGACCGAGAATCCGTAAACGCACCCGCCGCCGAAGACGAATGGCACAGGCAAGACTCCGCTCCGACCCGCGATGCAATCCGCCACTGCACTCAGATTTCGGCTACACGTAGGCAGGGTTATCACACAGTGCCAGTTGTGGTCCATCCCCGTGCCACAGTTCGTCCCTGTCTGCGGGCCTTCCGTCGGGAATTGTTGCCTTTCGTCGCAAAGGAGATGCTACCATTCTCCCGCCTGTGGCAGACTCCACGCTAGGAGGTATTACCCAATGCTAACCAGAACTGAATCAAATCTCGTTGTCAGAACTCTTATCTTAGGGTCAGTGTTTGGTCTGATTGGCCAATCCCTGCGGGCGCAATCCTCGACTGCGCAAACATGGAATCTGCCACAGGGAATGGCCGTGAAGGACAATGGCCCCCGCACTTACCGGTTTACCGTGGACTACAACTCTGCAAACACCAAGGGCGAGATGGTCTTACGCCAGCGCGTTGTGGGGGAGTATACTCGCGGCTTGGCGGGTGGAGAGGTCGAGTGGAAGAACGTCACCCAGGCGGAGGCGGTCGGCCCCACGGCTCCATTCGCAGCGGCGCAGAAGCACGACTTCATGGAGGGATTCCGCTATCATAACAATCTCGGTGACACTTTCAAGCCGGACTTCTTCAAAGGATTCCCTCCCACGGCGGTCTTTGAGCGTAATCTGGTTTGGGACACGGGGATGATCGAGATGCTCGGCCAGAACCATTTCGAGCACCTGAAACTGAACGAACCCTACCAAATCGCCAACAATCAAGATGTGATTATGCCGGACGTGGGCACCTTTCATAACCGCAACCTCGTGCTGGAGTGGGCCGGACGTTCGCAAAGAAATGGTCAGGACTGCGCCCTGATTACCTACAAGGCATTCTTCAATCCGCTGGAGATCGCGAATGGCGGCATGACATTGAAAGGACGCAGCGACTACTGGGGAGAGATTTGGGTGTCGCTGGAGACCAAGCAAATCGAATACGCCACACTCCAGGAAGTTGTGGTCGGAGAGATGAAGCTGGCCGGTCAGGACACGACGCAGATCATCAACATCTTCCGCATCGCCAGTTTCGAACCCGTGAGCGCGAAGTAGAGGATACCCAATGAGCAAAGGCAGGCAAGTGAACCCGACGAGGGGCAATTGGGCGTTCGCCTTCCTCTGGACCATTTTCGCCGTGGCTGTGGTGGTGCTGGTCCAGGTCGCGGGGGGTCAAATCTTGAGTGTTCGGGATCTGCTGCATCTACTGGCCTATGTGCTAGTTTATGCACTCCTGGCGGGCGTCATGGGCGTTTTGGTACTGGGCAGGCTTGCGGAGAGAGTGGCTCTCCGCAAGTTTCCGCTGCTGCCGTTCATGGCCGTGGGCCTCATGGTGGTTATTCCTTTGGTTTGCTTGCTGGCACAGGCACTGTTGATGGAAATAGGCTTCGTGATTCCAACGCACTTCTGGCGCCAATACTTCCACACGCTACGCGTCGTCACGCCGCTGGCCATCGTGTTCGGCTTGGGCGGCATGGTTTACGGATCGTTGCGGGCGCGCGTACAACAGATGGAGGCGAGGCTCCTGGAAAAAGAAATAGCGGAAGAGCGGACGCGAAAATTGGCCGCGGAAGCGCGTCTGCGTTCGCTGGAATCGCGGATTCATCCGCATTTCCTCTTTAATACTTTGAACGCCATCAGCTCGCTTATCGCGGTGAATCCTGCCCGCGCGGAACAGATTGTAGGCCGGCTCGCGACGTTGTTGCGGACGTCGTTGGACGCCGGCAATCAGCCGCTCATTCCCCTGCGAGATGAGTTGACGATGGTGGAAAGCTATGTGGATATCGAAAGCGCGCGCTTCGGCGACAAACTGCGCGGCGCGGTGGAAGTGCCCGCCGAACTGCTCGACGCCCAGGTACCGCCTCTGTCGGTGCAGTCACTGGTCGAGAATGCCGTGAAGCACGGCATAACTCCCCAGAGGGGCGGCGGGGAGGTTCGGGTCACAGCCTCCGCCGATACCGGCAACTTGCGGATCGAGGTCCAGGACACGGGGCCCGGCTTCGACCTGGCGGCCATTCGCGCCGGCCATGGCCTGGACAACTTGGTGGGACGCCTCAACGCATTGTTCGGCGAGAAGGCGCGCCTGAACGTTCTTCGGCGCGACGGCAAATCTGTAGTGGAGATGGTTTTACCTCGCGTATGAAACTGCGTGCATATCTGGTAGATGATGAACCGTTGGCCCTGGAGCGCCTACAGCGACTGCTGGAGCGTACGGGGCGCGTCGAGGTGACCGGCAGCACGACCGAGCCCGAGAAAGCGGTGGCCGCGCTGAAGGCGAATCCTCCCGACGTATGCTTTTTGGATATTCAAATGCCGCGCCTGGATGGCTTCGAGGTTTTGGCGCGCCTGCCCAGGCAGCCTATCGTGATTTTCACCACCGCCTACGATCAGTATGCGCTGAAGGCCTTCGGCGTGAACTCCGTGGACTATTTGCTGAAGCCCGTGGAGCCGGAGGCCCTGGAACGTGCTCTTAACAAAGTTGAACGATTATGTGGCGCGGGCCGGGCTGGGCAACCGGACTTACAGGCTCTGCTTAAACAGCTCACGGATTCGCTGCGGGAGACCAAGCCCGACTATCCCGACCGCATCGCCTCGCGGCTAGGAGAACGGCTTTGGTTCATCGACTTGGCGCGGGTGACGCATTTCTATGCCGAGGACAAGCTGACCTATGCGGTGTCGGAGGGCAAGGCGTACTGCATCGACTACACGATCGCAGAGCTCGAAAGGAAACTGGACCCCAAGAAGTTCCTGCGCATCCACCGGAGCACCGTGGTGAACGTGGCCTGGATCAAGGAGGTGGCGTCGCTCCCGGGGGGAGCATTGAATGTGCGCCTCAAGGATGACCGGCAAACCGACTTGACGGTCGCCCGCCACCGCGCCCGCCAGTTCAAGGCCCGCCTGGGTTGCTAGGAGGGGCAAGAGCGGTGTTTGCAAAGGCCAGTTTCAGGATGACGCCGCTCTCCTGGTGATAGCCGTGAATTAGAGCACAGATAGGACCGTGGCGGACATCGGGTTCGGGAAAGGAGACATGTTATGACTGCGAGAAAAAGTATTGAAGTTGGGCTCAAGACGATTGTGGTCGCCATCGGGTTGACGATCATCTTCATGATTGCGGTGATGGTCTCCGGAATGGCGCGGTCCGCATCGGCCGCGCCGGCGACGTCAGCCGCGACGGCGGGGCAGCCGGCAAATATCCTGTTGCTGCTCTTCCTGGCATCGCTCGTTCAGGCGATTGTCGTCGCCTACGTGGTGCTGGAAGCAAAGTGGAGCGGTTGGAAGATCGCAAGCGCGCTTTTCCTGCTGGTTCTGAACCTTTGGGCACAGGCTGCCATTGAACCCCTGTTCTACCTCCGCAGTCGCCTCTCCCCGCACTACAGCACTCAAGCTTTGGTCGCCGGCCTGGTGACCGCGGCGCTCTTTGCCCCGTTTGCGGTTTGGATTCTGGGAGGCTTCCGGCGAGCCGCGCGGGAAGGGCCCAGCGAGCACGCCCACTGGTCCGCCGCTCGCTGGATCGGCACCCTCGCTGCCACCACTGTCGCCTTCGTGGCGCTTTACTACCTTTGCGGCTACTACATCGCCTGGCAGAACCCGGCGCTGCGCCAATTCTATTCCGGCACGACTGAGATCAGGAGCTTCTGGGGGCAGATCGCCTGGACTTGGTCTTCAACTCCGTGGATGTTCCCGGTTCAGGCCGGGCGGGGACTGCTGTTTGTGGCGCTGACGCTGCCTGCGGTGCGGATGCTCCGTGGCGGGGCCGCGCGTGTGGCTTTCGGAACTGCGCTCATGTATGCCGTGTGGGACGGGAGCGCGGGGCTGATCCTGCCCAACCCCTTCTTTCCCCCCTCCGTAGCGCACACGCACCTGGTTGAGCTGGCAGTCTGGGGCCTGGTGTTCGGGGCGTTGGTGGGCTGGCTAGCCGGCAGGAGCAGTCCTGCCGCACCTGCGGAGTTGCAGGTCCTTAAAGCCGCCTGAATTACCGCCTATTAGCAGCGCGTTCTGATCCGGATGAGCACGAGCGTGCGGACCGTTCGTCGCCCAGGACGGGGAGCATGTCGAGGGGAGCAACTTCGATCCCGTCCCTTCGATTCGCCGCAAGTCACTGGAACTGGGCTTGTCGCGGCCTTTCAGCACCTCGACATGACCTGGTACATGAGCGCCCTTCCCTTGACTTCGCTGCGCCCCTCTGGTAGAAGTGTTCGCAATCAGCCCGATGAACGCTGATTAGCAGCGGCTTACCAACGCCCTGCATTAAGATTATAGTCAATACTATCAGGAAAGCGCAGTGGAGGTGAGAAGTGGCGGTCGATCGAAGGAGTTTTCTCAGTATAGGCGGCTTGGCATTGTCCGCGGCCGCGCTCAGCGAAAAAGCTGAAGTTCCGGCCCTGTTGGCGGGCGGGCCTGGTTTCTCCTCGGCGCCTGGGGGTAGTGACGTCGGAGGGAAAGCGTACGGTTCGGGCGACTTTGGAGAATGGATCGAAGACGAATTCGGCCTGCCCGCGTTTCACTACACCTGCGACCAGATTAACGATGCCAGGGCCGTCACGCCGGTGAATCCAGGCATTCTCTCGTCTACTGAGCACATCCATCAAGTCGGCAACGATCGAATCGTAGCGATTGCCTCAAACTATGGCCATGTGCGAGTGCGCCAAGACGAAGGGGCGCCGAAGCTTCTAAACGACTATGCGCCCGACCGGGGTTGTTTCGGGGGCGGAATCGGCTACCTCACGGACGGCGAAGCGATGCTGAGCACCCTCTATCCGGGAGGCGGCGATCGCTTCGATCGCACCTTCGGCGTCGGATATCTGCGCAAAAGGGTTTCCGGAAACCACTACCATGTTGATCATGTGATTTTCGCTCCATTCGGCGACGATCCTGTTCTGATCTCTCAAGTCACGATCGCGAACCGCAGCGAATCCGAAGCAAAATTGCGCTGGATTGAGTACTGGGGATGCCAGGTCTATCAGTTCTCTTTCCGTTCCTTCATGGAGTCATTTGCGGGTAAGACCATGACTGAATTGCGGCGCGACTTTGGGACCCGATTCGTGCATCACTTTCGCGCTCTCGAAGACAATTCGGGTTTGCTCGAGAGCAAGGAATTCACAGGTCGCTTGCCGGCGGAAGAGGAGATATGGCGTGGCGTGACCGCCTTCCTCGAGAAAGTCCCTAATCCCTTCCTGACGGCGCCGGACAAGAATGCGCCCCAGGAGGCATCTTTCGACGACCTCAAGCCCCTGCCGACGTTTCTCATCTCTCTGGATGCGCCTGCGGATGGAATGTCGACCAATGGGAAAGATTTCTTCGGCTCTGGGGGAGTTGACCATCCCAGTGGTTTGGGCCGGCAACTCGATGGCAACCTTACGGCAGCGGGACCCGAGAGCGCTCTATTGTTGGAACGCAGAATGAACCTCAAACCCGGTGAGAGTCGCACGCTCACGTTCCTTTACGGCTATCTGCCGGAAAGCGCTAAATTGGATTCACTGGCTGGCCGCTACCGTACAAGCGTAGGGAGCGCATGGCGCGACTCGAGCAAGCAGTGGAAACAGAAAGGATTGCGGTTCGGGACCGAGAGTGAGCCTTGGGTGGAGCGCGAAACCATCTGGAACCATTATTATCTCCGAAGCGGTCTCACCTTCGACAGTTTCTTTGGCCAGCATATTCTTTCTCAAGGCGCTATTTATCAATACGTGATGGGATTTCAGGGGGCTGCCCGCGATCCACTACAGCACGTCCTTCCGTTTGTGTTCAGCGACCCCGACAACGTGAAAGAAATCCTGCGCTACACGTTGAAGGAGGTTCGGCCGGATGGATCTATACCCTACGGCATCGTCGGCTACGGCATGCCGATGCCGACGACCTCCGATAATTCCAGTGACATGCCGATGTGGCTGCTTTGGGTTGCCAGCGAGTACGTCTTGGCCGTCCGAGACAAGGCCTTTCTCGACGAAGAGATCGCCCCGGTTTATGGACCAAGCCGGGGCAAGGAGACAGTGCGCAAGCTGCTCGAGGGCTGCTATCGCCATCTGGTCGAAGATGTCAAGACCGGCGAGCACGGCCTCATGCGCATGCTCCAAGACGATTGGAACGACGCGCTCGTAATGGGATGGGTATCCGAAAAGTCTTTGCCCGAATGCCTGGAGCGAGGTGAAAGCGTGCTGAACTCCGCCATGGCCCCCTACGTTTTCGATCACTATGCGCGCCTGTTGACCTACTCGGGCGGTGACCCGGGCCTCGCCGCCGAGATCCGCCGCCACGCCGAAGAGCACCGGCAGGCCGTGCAACGACAGTGGACCGGCAAGTGGTTTCGCCGCGCCTGGCTGGGGCCGTCGCGAGGATGGTTGGGCGAAAAGGGGATGTGGCTGGAGCCGCAGCCGTGGACAATCATCAGCGGGATCACGAATGACGATCAGACACGTGCCCTCATTCAGACCCTTGACCAGGTGTTGCGGCGCCCCTCACCCATTGGCGCTTTCCAGCTAAACAAGAGCCCCGATAACGTCGGACAGGGCACGATGAAAATGGAGCCGGGGACGTCCATTGATGGAGGCGTCTGGCCTTCGCTCAACGCCACGCTGATTTGGGCGCTGGCCTTGGTCGACGGTGAGATGGCATGGGACGAGTGGAAGAAGAACTCGTTTGCCCGACACGCCGAAGTGTATCCCGGCATTTGGTACGGCACCTGGAGCGGCCCCGACGTATTGAATTCAGCGTGGAGCGAGCATCCCGGCGAGACCACTTCAGGAGGGCCGTTTGGATGGACCGATTTCCCGGTATTGAACATGCATACCCACGCATGTCCTCTATTCGCAGCCTCGCGACTGCTGGGTCTGGAGTTTACAGAAACTGGAGTGACACTGGCGCCGAAATTGCCCTTGCCATCATACCGTTTCGATTCGCCACTCCTCGGACTATCTAAATCCCCACGGGGCTACGAAGGCTGGTATAGCCCCACGTCTCGCGGCCAATGGAGGATTCGCCTGAAGGTGTCCGCCGCAGAGGCAAAGCTTTTCAACAAGATTGAGGTCAATGGCGTCCCCGTGTCGCCGGGCCCTGGTGATGACGGCTCGATCGAGTTCGAGGGCGAAGGCGGACAGGGAAGCCCGCTGCGGTGGTCAGTTCTGCGCGCCTGAATTTGCTGCTAAACAGCAAGGCCGTTACTCGTCAACTTGGCCGCCTCAGTCCAACTGTCGAGTGGCCCATCATTCAGAAATCAAGCATATGTCGCGGAGTCCGGGAACAAAGCTCTGAAGCGATGTGTTGTTCCATGCTTGGCGGGGCGGCAGAGGCCACGATTACGGCCACGGCTTATTTCCGCCGGTCACCATGCTTCAGGACGTAATGCCGGAACGCATAGCGCCACGGGATGAGGGGGATAAAAATAACAACCATCAGGACGGCTTTGATATCTTCTGCCGTCGCCGCATTGATCTGGTGGGCGGACCATAGCGGCAGCGCAAAGGCTATGAGGTATATCGCCTTCCAGATCAGCTCGAACAGCAATACAGGCAACATTTGCACTGGGTATCGAAGCCCCAATGCGGCGGTCGCGCCGAGGCCAGCCAGCAAGGCGAATCGGACCCCTTGGGTTGCCGCGAACTCATTTGTGTGGTGGATGACGGCGGGCCAGATATACACGCCGAGCCCAACGGCCATCACAAGGTACGCGGCCCGCAACATGTACAGGCGAAACAGCGAGACCTCGAGAATGGTGGTACGTGATGTCAACTCATCGGATGGAACGGACGACCCAACAACCGAGTTCATAATGACGCATTCTAGCACAGCACAGCACAGGAGAAAGGAAGTGCATGCGCCAAGGTATTGCCCGGTAGCTTCCCTAACGCTCGTCCCATTCTTCCTGACTTTTCAGTTGGCTGTGGCCCTTGCCGAGGCGAGGGCGCAGGAATCTGCGCAGAATCCCACCAGCTCGCAAGTCGCCCAGACGTCTCAAAGCCAGCAAGCCGGCACACAGCAAGAGACGTCCGGCGAGGGTAATACTCAGCTTTCGACCCAACAAGTGGCGAACTTGCCGCTGAACCAGCGGGATTTTACCAAGCTTCTAGCGCTGGCTGGCGGCACCACCACGGACACCAACGGCGCCAAC
>Ga0326727_10001469_pt1 | contig 86902 bp, 84 predicted proteins | sample MB2enrmetagenome_FD_207643 | JGI IMG/M metagenome (GOLD analysis project Ga0326727, IMG submission 207643) | Lab enriched peat soil microbial communities from McLean, Ithaca, NY, United States - MB29MY | ecosystem: Environmental > Terrestrial > Soil > Wetlands > Peat | place: USA: New York...
GATATTTGTCGACTATTTTGATTCCTTTTGGTAAAGATTTGGCCACTGTGGGAACTTCTGGCTCGGGCGTTTTCTTTTTGAGACCTAAATTTATTTTTGGAAATTTGAATCTTTTATTACTGCTTGGTTTGCTTTCTATTGATGGTTTGGTTTCTGGGGGTTTTTTGATGGCTGTTTTGTTTGTATTTCGAGGGTGCCGTAGCTTGGCGAAGGGTTCTTTAAGTTTTTCTTTAAGACTCTGCTTTGGCATTGGTGATCGTATTTAGAATTCGTTGTAACGACTATTAAGTATTACGTATTAATAATTGGTATTATTAATCTGTTGAACACAACCACAATAATTAAGAGTGCCGTCATCCGAAAGTTATCAGTCAATCAAAAACAATTTTAAACCAGTAAAGCATGTCATAGACAGAATGTTAATGGAGGGTAAAGTGACATGAGTGAGACTTCAAAAATCATTAGTCAAGCTAGAAAAGATAATAGGAAGGCGCTTCTTGAGCCTGAACCTGAAATTATTTGCATGGAATATGGTATCCCGGTTGGCAAATTTAAAGTGGCATTAAACGAAGATGAAGCAGCAAGATACGCTGATGAAATCGGGTACCCAGTGGTATTAAAGATTGTTTCACCAGACGTAATCCACAAATCCGACGCTGGAGCCGTCATCATCAACCTGAAAAACTCAGCTGAAGTCACGGAAGCTTACAGAAAAATCCTGGAAAACGTTGGAAAATACAATCCTAACGCAAAAATTGTCGGTATGTTGGTGCAGGAAATGGCGCCGCAATCAACTGAAACTATCGTTGGAGCCATCAAGGATCCTCAGTTTGGACAGACGTTAATGTTCGGTTTAGGCGGCATATTTGTTGAAATCTTTAAGGACGTAAGCTTCAGAATTGCACCTATAACACCGGATGATGCGATGGAAATGATTACTGAACTTAAGTCTTATCCGCTTCTGAAGGGGTTCAGGAATACGCCGCCTGCAGACATTGACGCTTTGGTAAACGTACTTTGCAATACTTCGCGCCTTGTTATGGATAATCCTGAGATCAAGGAGCTGGACTTGAACCCAGTGATCGCTTATCAGAAAGGCGCAAGAGCAGTTGACGCAAGAATAATACTGGAATAATCTTTCCTGTTTAATCAATCAAGTAAAATTTAATTTTTTTTCTATATATTAATTGATGAATAACTATAATAGATTCAAAGTCCTTCTCTCGGAGCCGATGGAAAATGAGTCAAAGTCAAACTTCCGAATCCGACGACAATTTAAACTTAAACATTAACAAAATAGTAAACGATGCCCTGCGAGTTTTCTTCAAGGACGCCGTGAGAATTGCCCTCACCAGCCCTTCCCAATCGGTTTTCTTTTTGCGAACCCTCAGATGGCAAAATAAAGCGGCTAAAACGAGGCAGAAGCTGGAACTCCAAGGGCTTCATGTTCCACCCATCTTAGTCATAAGCGTAACCAGCAAATGCAACTTACATTGTGCAGGCTGCTACCACCAAGCATTAAGAAGCAAACCTGATGCTGAAATGAGTGACGAACGCATCGAGCGGCTTGTAGATGAGGCGAAGGAACTCGGCATATCTTTTATCGTGCTTGCGGGTGGAGAACCCCTCATGCGTGCAAACATACTGGATATCTCTAAGAAAACTCCTGAGATAATGTTTATGATGTTCACAAATGGGCTGCTGCTGAACGATCAGGTGCTGGAGCGAATGGCTTCAAACAAAAACATTGTTCCGCTTCTCAGCCTGGAAGGCTACCAGATTGACACTGATGGCAGACGAGGCACAGGAGTATACGATCAACTGCTCAAGTCAATCGGCAAACTAAAAAACAAAGGCCTTTTCTGGGGAACAACTTTGACCCTGACGAGAACCAACTTTGCGGAAGTAACTGATGAAGCCTTCATCAAGCAACTGGTCGATTCCGGATGCAAACTCTTCATGATGGTTGAATACACGCCCGTAATAGCTGGAACGGAAGATTGGGTGCTTTCAGAAGAACAAAAATCAAAAGTTGTAGCAATCCGAAATGGCTTCCGTAAAAAGTTCCCAGCGATGTTCATTGCCCTGCCCTGGGATGAGGACGAAATCGGCGGATGCCTCTCGGCTGGACGAGGATTCATACATGTTAGCTCAGAAGGAAACGTTGAACCATGCCCATTCATCGCCTACTCAGACACCAACCTGAAAAACCTGCCGCTCAGAGAAGCCTTGCAATCAAAAATGCTCAAGACCATACGTGAAAACCATGCGGAGCTTAAAGAGATACATGGCTGTGCTCTTTGGGAGAAACGTGAATGGGTTGAATCACTCGCTAAAAACAAGCAATAAAACACAAACAGTTCTGTTAAGTTACACGGGATTTCAGTTCAGATAGGGTATTTGTGTGCTCGCTGCTTTTTACAGTGGCGGAATGCGTGTAAATAGTAGGGAGGGAGGGGCTTTTGCTTATGCAATCTTTTTGTGGCTGGTTTTTGTCTCAAATAGTAGGGTATCCCCATATGTAGCAGCGTTTGTGTGCACACGTTACCTCCCTAGTCTACTAGATGCTTCTATTAGGCTTCAAATATGATTCAACATAGTTCAACATGGAAATAAGTCGCGCACTTTCTGCATGAAACAGTGTTTTTTCTACATGTGAAGAGTTTAGTTATGTTGTTGTAGGCAAGGTTTTAGAGCTTTCCCGAGTTAAGCAGTCTTTAAGGCGGAAAGCATGAGCAAAACAGGTTTGTGGCCTCCATAAAAGAGAGCGAACTCAAGGAAGGACTTGAAACCCGTGCGAAGGTGTTCTCTACATAGTCTCAGGACGCCACAAGATACTGAAAAGCTGCAGAATTATCGATAATCAGAGTCCCTTTAGATATCAATATTGTTTGAGTAATTCATTGAGAATGGCTTCTAACTTTTCTTCTGCGATTGTATAGTTTATGGGAAAATCGATTTCTCCAAAGCACTGTTTCACTGTAGCTCTCATTTTCTCCCATGCTGGACCATCTGTTATCCAAATGAATGAGCACCCGCCTTTTTCGCGTATTTTCCGTTGGAAATCAACGTATGCGTTAGCGACTTCTATGGGTTTACTTCCTGTAGTGTTGTAGAAGTTACACTCAATCGCAATTCGCGGTTTCCCTTTGGAGTAAATTACGAAATCAGCCCTCTTAACTCTGGCTGTTTGAATGCTTGTATCTTCTTCTCTTAACTGTAGGTTAAACTCATTTGCTTTCTTTTTGAGGAGAAGGCTTAACAACTGCCGAAATATTTCTCCGCTTCTATTTTTTCGGGCATTGGAATCCATTCCCACCTCTACGCCCATCAAATAAGCGTAGAGGTCATTGATATCCTCGAATAGAGCGAGCACACCGACTTTTTCACAGAAAACTACAAGATTTTCAGCTTCAGTTTCACCAATTCTTCTGCGAGAAAAATCAAATATCTTGTGAAAAGTTTTTTCGCCTGCATCCAATATGGGAATACTATGCTCTCGCATTGCGATGATTAGCGGAATAACTGGGATAGTTTCTGGATATTTAATAAATATTGATTTTAGCTCGGTCTTCCTCTTCTCTGCTGGGATTTTTGAGAGCGCATTTAGAAGACTAATTTCTTTGACGTAATTTGCTAAATTCTGACGAACTTTTTTCCACTCTACAAAATAATCATAAGTCCAGTTTGTTTTGAGAAGTGACTTAAAGAAATAATCAATATAGTCTTTCTCACTTCTGAAACCCAAGACATCATATCTAACCAAGCGGCATCATTTAAGCCCTTTACAAACCAATGTAAAAAGGTTGTGTAACCTTTCATAATCATCATAAAAAACAGACTGAAAATTCAAACTAATAAGAGCAAGGTGGATAGATGCGCAAACATGGTCGTTCAGAAAAAAATTGTTGGAATTATTGAAAGAGAAAAAGGTGACAATTACAGAGCTTCGGCAATTAACGAATGTGAACCACTCAATTTGAGGTTTGGCAATTCTTATGATCTAAATTGGGGAATTCGGGCTTCTAATTATTAACTCAGTGTGCCCTTTACGTTGGTTGCCTTTACAGTTAATCGCTCGTAACACTTGGACAAGTTCAACTTTGTGGTTTTTGTAGATTTCATATATCTCAGGAGTATCTGAGTTGCTCAACAGGACATGACATCCACGTTCGCTTAACTCTATAGACCAACTTGCCAGTTGTTTCTGATCGGCGATTGAGAAACCACCAGCCGTGTAACATGTAAAACTAGCAGTCGGACTCTTCGGAAGATACGGCGGGTCAAAATAAACAAAATCCCCTTTCTTTGCATTTTTTGTTGCCTCACTATAGTCCGCGTTAAGAAGCTTCGCATTTGACCAACGCAAAACAGTACTTACAGACCTAAGGTTTGCCTCATCGAAGATACTTGGGTCGAGAAACCATCCACAAGGAACATTAAACTTTCCTTTGCTATTGACTCTATAAAGTCCATTAAAACACGTTTTGTTCAAAAAAATAAGCCGAGCCGCTTTTTCAACATCAATTTGAGGTTCAGATGCTCTAACTGAATAATAATATTCCTCAGGTGCAATTCTGTAATTTGTCCGATGATTTTTGAGCAGCTTAATTAGATCATCAACCTGCTCTTTGATAACTTGATAAGTTGTTATAAGCTCAGCATTTGTATCAGACAAGACAGCATCAAATTTAGGATAATTATTTACTAAATGGAAGAAAACCGCTCCTCCTCCGAGGAAAGGCTCATAATAAGTGCCAAAATCTTTTGGAAAATGGCGTTCCAATCTCTCCAGTAACTGCCCTTTACCTCCAGCCCATTTTACGAAAGGTCGAGGCGTCGTTTCCCAGGGAACAGTTCGTAGTGGTCCCATCATAGCTTTTTTAATTATCCAAAATGACTTATAATAGTTTGGTCGAAAACCAGTATAACCTTGCGATAAACTTTTCAACAACTTCCAAATAAATGAATGCACTATGAATGCTTCCAACGTGATTGAACGAATGGGGCAAAAGCATTATGCCATAGCGGAAGAGGTTACATAAACTTGAACGTATACGACGACTACAAAATAGAATGGAAACTAACAGGTAACTCAAGAGAAGAATTGAGAAGGGCAGTTGTTGGTAAATTCTTATATGAACCATGCGGTTACTGGAAGGATGAAGTAAAACATGTAACTCGTTTCAAATACTTCGTCGAAAAGCTTGAAGATGGACGAAGAATTTTTCTCTTAAGACCGACATATCTTAACAAAGGCATTGATTTCCAAGTTTGGGTTGAAAGATTTGACGGAATCATTGACCGACGGCCTAGTCACCCAGGCATTTTCGAGGATTTACGGAGAAAGAAAAAGGAAAACCCTGAAGAATTTCCTCGAATAGTTCACTTGATTGAGGACGTTTTTAATTGTAAAGAACCAGATGCGGTTTTAGAAAAGAATATTAAAAATGCCTTCCGTGAAGGCTTGCCCACGGAAATGCTTCTCAAAATTCTTAAATGGCTTTTCATAGAGCAGGACATTACCTATTGGAACTACGATGGTAGATGTATGCTGTGGATGGCCATAAATGAGAAAATAATCTAAAATCAAGAATTCAGGTGTACGAGAAAATTAAAGAAGTTACAAAAGAGCAATTTGACCAATTTGCTGAAAGTCATAATGACATAATAGTAAGCGGAGCTAAGATAACGATTGGACAGGAGAAGAAAATTAAACAGTACCAACCTGAGCACTTTGAGCTTGAGCGTACTAACGTTTGGTCGTTTCCAGAAAGAGGAACATGGGCGACCCACAAAGGTGACTTCCGAGGAAATTGGCCACCTCAAATGGCTCGTAACATTATCCTTAGGTACTCAAAGACTAGCGAGATTGTTTTAGATCAGATGTGTGGATCTGGAACAACCTTGATAGAGTGCAAGCTGCTTGGAAGGAATGGCCTTGGGGTCGACATAAATCGAGATGCCGTTATGATAACCAGGGACAGAATTGGGTTTGAATACAAACCGCTTGATTCTGACTTTCCGTCGGTCGCCATCCAGACGTACGTTGGTGATGCAAGAAAATTAGACTTAATCAAAGATGAGACCATAGATCTAGTCGCTACGCATCCACCATATGCAAATATTATTTCCTACTCAAGCAAAAACAATCGCGTCCCAGGAGACCTTTCGTTCGCACATAGCCTAATAGGTTACCTTGAAGGAATGAAAGAAATAGCGAAAGAAAGCTACCGGGTCCTTAAGCCTGGACGGTTCTGCGCCATACTAATTGGCGACACTAGGAGACACAGGCATCATGTTCCCATTTCTTTCAGGGTTATGCAAGACTTCCTAGAAGTTGGTTTTATTCTTAGAGAAGATATAATGAAATATCAATGGAAAACAAAAGTGACTAGGGAAAGATGGGCAGGCCTTTCAAAAGTGGCAGAAGAACAATGGGTCGACATAAACAAACAGGCTAAGAAAGGGCGCTACACCGATTTTCTTCTGCTTTCTTATGAGCATCTCTTTATATTTAGGAAACCAGAAGAAAACGAGGACATTAGTTGTCTTAAAAGCAGTATGAACTTCTAGCCGTAAATGATTAAGCGGTAATTTCATTAAGCATCATAAGTTATTTTTTGATTACTTAAAAGACTTCTTCTTCGATTTACAGGCGATACAAAGAATCACTTTGCATCGAACTCTTCAGCGAAGTCTTTAACTTTTATAAATTTGCCGTGCTTCCGTGCTTCTTCTATTTCGCTAATGAATTCTGACCTTAGTGCTGGGCTCAAGTTAGCATTCCTCATAGTGTTTGATTATGAGCTATTATTTTTGGTTAATTCTTCAAGGATTTCTTTTGCTCGGTCCACGCGGACTTTACGTTCCTTTATCATTCGTTCCGCAACTAAATCAACCTGTTCATCTTTTGCGCCTGCGGTGATTGCTATGTTTCTTGCGTGCAAGGACATGTGACCGCGCTGAATCCCCTCGTTCGCTAGTGCTCGTAGGGCGCCGAGGTTCTGGGCTAAGCCGACAGCTGCTAAGACTTCAGCGAATTCGTTGGCTGATTTGACGTTTAATATTTTCATGGCGATTCTTGCTATCGGATGGGTTTTTACTGCTCCGCCGATTAAGCCTACAGCCATCGGCAGCTCGATTACGCCTTCTAAGTCGCCGTTTACGTTTTTTGTCCACTTTGATATGCTGGTGTAGCGTCCTTTTAGGGCGGCGTAAGCGTGAGCTCCAGCCTCGATGGCGCGGTGGTCGTTTCCAGTTGCAAGAACCACGGCTATTATGCCGTTCATGGCGCCCTTGTTATGTGTTGCTGCGCGGTAAGGGTCAGCTTCTGCAAAAGCTGAGGCGTAAGCGATGCCGTCCACGACTGCTTCTCCGCCCAGGGATTCCTTGGGCACGGTGCACCATGCTTTCGCCAATCGTTTCGTGGCTAAGTTGGAGATGATGCGCAGATAGACATGGCCGCCCGTGAGCTGCTCAATCAGCGGCGCCACTGCTTCAGCCATGGTGTTAACAGCGTTTCCGCCCATGGCATCTCGGCAATCAACGTATAACTCTACAATCAACATCTGTCCCATCGAGGTGTCGATGATTTTAGCGTCGAGGTCTTTTGCTCCGCCGCCGAAAGAATTCAAAACTGGGTCTTGGTCATTCGCCTTCTTGAGAACATCAGCTTTAGCATCTAAAACCTGCTTCTTAGCCGCCTCAGCATCTTTGATGCCGACAACTTGGATTTGCCCAATCATAATTGGCGCAGTACTGCTACTGTGAAATCCTCCGCCGTCGCGAACCATTTTGGCCGCGTAGCTGGCAGCGGCAATCACGCTTGGTTCTTCAGTAGCCATCGGAATCAAATAGTCTTTACCGTTAATTTGGAAGTTAACTGCGACGCCTAAGGGTTCAGGAAAAACGCCGATGACGTTCTCCACCATGTGGTCAACTACATCAATGTGCAAAGAACCTGTGTCCTCAAGTAATCGGACTTCCTCCTCGGTTAAGCCTGCAAAATCTTTAACGATTGCTAAACGCTCCTTCGGCGAAAGCTTATAGAAACCTGAAATAACAGATGATTTGCCCATTCCCTTCATTCCTCTGCTTTCTTGTAAGTTGAGAGAGAGTAGTTTGATTTTTCGCTTTTAAGCTTTAACTTTCTTCACCCAAAAACCTAATGCTACAGCGTGGTTTGCCCGGGGGTTCTCGGCATTGCCACTGCGGAAACGCCTAAGCGCTTGCGGATTTCTTTAGCCAACACGGCGCCGTGACTCACTCGATAATTGTCTGTGACGACTTTTTTTGCTCTTGAGCGCTTAACATACTCTATTAACCCGTCAAAATCTGAATGGTCACTTAACGCAACTAAATATTCCCTATCGCCGATCTGCCTGCAAGGAGAATTGAATTCCCAACCGCTAACGCAGATACGCGCGTTTTGCAAGCCAACGTACCCGCGGGAATTCATGTGGTAAAAGGCGACGCAGGGAAGGTTCCCATCCAAAAGTTCACGCCCATCATTATCTGTAGAAAGCGACAGGCAACCCAGCTGCATACCGTGTTGCTCGCAAACTTTCGTAACTTCATAAACACGCTGCGGCATAACAAACGGCACAGACACATCCGCGTTTCTCAGAAGCTGCATGATTTCTTGCAGTTTGCCATGATACCCGAAAACGTAGACGGCGCCGCCGCGCAGGCGTTTCTCAATCATTGAGACTAAAAGCTCACGAACATCGACGTCAAAAGAGCGTCTGCATGATGGACTTCCATAAGTTGCCTCAACAACCAAGACATCACATTCAACAACAGGTGTGTCATCAATCCTGAAGTCGCCAGAGTAAGCAACCCGTATTCCACCAGCATCCTCAACCAGCACCTGCGCGGCACCCAAAATATGGTCTGCCTTAACAAGCGTAATCCGTTCTTCACCATACCTGATGGTTTTGCCGTACTCCAAGGGTTCGATTACCGCACCTCGAAGTTTAAGCGAGTCGTCAAGTGTCTCGGCGAGGTCTCTGGTGGCCTTAGTCATCACAACTTTCTCACAGCACTTCAAACTTTTCCGTAAGCCGCCAAGATGGTCTGCGTGCGCATGAGTTACAATCCGCAAAGGCCTTGACTCGTCAAAAGCGTCGCAGGCAACGCTGTCGCCTAACAGAACTGCACCGTTTTTCGTTACTTTAGCCCTTCCAGACAATCTCTAGTCCTTGCCTACGCGGTTTTCTCTGCAAGCCACTCAATGAGCAGCCTTGGATTATCAGTTTCAATCGTCACTCGTATGGGGCCTAAGGGTGATTCAGCTGTTTCCTCAGAAAAGGAGACGTGCCCTGCAAAAGCTACCTGCTTGTTTAAGCAAAAGCTGATAGTGTTCCCTCTTATGCTGTGGAAGAACGCTTTTCTGGCGGCATCACGGATCCTGTCAGTGCGCAGTATATTGCGTAGTTTAACAAGAGAATCCTGCCCTTTGGCTTCCGCCGTTAATGTGCTTACTTTGCCCGAAGGCTTGATTGCTATGGAAGCGTTGCCTAAAGCGTTGCCTACAGCCGTTTTTACCTTATCTTCGCTTTCGGTCGGGTTAATTTCGGCTTCAACGTGAACAGTTACTTCATCCATTTTTCCTCAATCCTCCGCAGAGACTCCACAACTTTAGGCTTAATCTCCTCAACACTATTATCGTTAACTATCATCTGCTCAGCCATCGCTACAACATTTCCCAAGCCAACGCTAAGCTCACGCATATCCCGTTCACGGAAAACTTCCCATCCGCTTGGGTCGTCGCTTCGGCGGCGATTGAAAAGGCGGTTAAACCTTGTTTCAGGAGAAGCATGCACAGCGACGAGGCTGAATTTGGCAAAATGCGCTTTGAAAACGTCAACTTCGTACAGGCTTCTTAAACCGTCAATAAGAACTTTACTGCCTGCTTGCGCTTCTATTTTAGGAATGCACTTCTGAGCGACCACTGTGACTCCGCCGTCTGCCCGTAATTGAAGCATAACTTTCCCTACATTCTGCGGAGTTAAGTCCAAGCCAAGCTTCACCGTTTCCTCTCTGATTACGTCACCCATAACCACTATAGCGTAGTCTAGTTCGCGTGCAGTTTCAACGACCACGGATTTGCCTGACCCAGGCATTCCTGCTAAACCAACAACCAGTTTGTCAGCGCTCATAACTTACCCTTTTTTAGTTCATATTAGCAAGCGTTTCCATTAAAAAGTATTTGTTTTTTTAGAAAAGCCATCACTTTCTCTTCTGGTAGATTTCCCCGCTTCAGCATGATACTCGAAACCAGTTTATCTCAAAGGATTAGCTGTTTTCCACAAATGTTTTAACTTTTTCGACGGGGATCATAAATTCAAATTGAGCTCCTTGACCTGGTTGGCCGTCCTCTTTCACCATCCAACCGTAAACTTCACATATTTTGTGTATCAAGTACAACCCAAATCCGGTGCCTTTTCCAACGCCTCTTTCGAATAGATGTCCCTTAAGATTCTGATCTACGCCAACGCCGTCATCTTTAAAACATAATTTTACTGAGTTTTCACTGAGCTTTTGTGCAAATATGGTAATGGTGGTTGTTTTTTCGCCATATTTCAATGAGTTGTCAATAAGATTGTAGAATACCTGTGTAAGTAAAGAATCCGCGATCACTTCAAACCCCATGCATTTATTTTCAACTTTTACACCTTTAAGATCCGCGAAGAGAGAAAGCGCATTTTGAACCATTTTACCTATATCCACAGGAACTAATTCTTCAACGCCTATCATTTCATAAGTTTTTGCAAAATCAAAAATATCACAAATATTTTTAATGGAATCATCAATGTTGCTTAGGTACTTCTCTAAGTTAGGATCATTTTTACATTTATTCCTGGCTAAATACACGTTACCCGAAATTAAACCAAGTTTGTTTCTAACATCATGCCGGGTGAAACCGCCTAACACTATAATCTTTTCATTTAATAATTCTGCCTTTGAAAGAGAACTAGCTAAAACATTCTGAACTATAATTAAGTTAGAAATATCTAGAAAAACCATGAAAAATCCAACTATTTTACCTTTTACTGCTAATGGCCCTCCCGATAAGCTAACATCAATAACAGAGCCATCTCTTCTTTTTCGTTTTGTTCTAAAGGTTACCGGCCCTTTCGCAATCAACCCTTCGATAGTTCTTGACTCTTTTTCAAGTCCCTCGGGAACAATGACATCCTTAATTTTCTGGCCCTTGATATTTTCAAAAGTGAATTTAAAGAGCTCTGTGAAGCTTCGGTTGACATCAGTCACACGGAAATTCTTATCCATGAAAACAATGGCTTCTGGATTATAAGCAAAAAGCGCTTTCAACGTCTGCTGGCTTTCCTCTAATAGGTGTTCTTGCCTTTTGCGGTCGCTAATATCTCGAGCAATGCTTACTCCAAACCATTGGCCATTCTCAATGAATGCAGAAAATGAAAGTTCAATGATGGTTGTTTTGCCTGAAGTATTCTTTAGGGCGAGTTCAACCGTCTTCCCAGTCATTAACAAGTTACCATCTGATAATTGCTTAAAGCCATCATGCATATTTTGTTCATAGGTTGATGCGAATTGTTTGTTAAAATGCTTGTTTAACGCCTTAGTAATCTGCTCCTTAGCATAATCCAGCATATCTTTTGCTGCTTTATTACTATAAATAATTTCCCCAGCATCATTAAGAACTAAGATCGCATCGATAGAAGAATCAAAAATTGCCCTAAATCGCTTTTCGCTTTCCTTAAGCATCGCTTGAGCTCTAGTGTATTGTGTCGCTTGAATAATACATGATGCCAATTCAGCGTATGTTGCGTCTAGGGCACCACGTTTATCTATATACCTGAATGCGCCAGAATTTAACGCTTTTACAGCAACCTCATCCCGTCCCTTACCTGAGAATAATATGAAAGGCGTTGTAATTCCAGCGGCTTTTATCTCATTCAAAAATTCTAAACCATTTTTCCCCTTCATCTGATAATCTGAAACTATAACATCAAATTTCTTAGTCTTTAGCATTTCAAGTGCTTCTTGAACTGACTGGGCTGATTCGACTTCAATATTAGCTTGCATCTCTAAACACTGTTTTGCCATACTTAAGAAAGCGACATCATCATCAACATGTAATATACTGATAGGATTGCTAGAAATTAATGCAATTTTAGTTTCTCTTAAAGCGGTTTCAGACATTATCTCGCCTATTTAGCAATAGCTTGGGCAATCCAAATCTACGATTTCATCAATAAAATGGTTTACGAATTGAAAATCAAGCTTAGGAATAATTAGGTGTAAAATAGATTAGTGATTAACAAGAAATAAAAATAATAGCGCTGAACTTAACCTATAGGTGCGGACGTTGGAAAATATTCTAGTGGTAGACGATGACCCAAAAATGCAAGAAATGCTAACTGAAATCTTGACCGACAAAGGCTACTCAGTAACATGCGTTGGCACTGGCAAGAAAGCTATTGCTGAAAGTTTTAAACAGCTCTTCAATTTAGCCCTTATAGATATTCATCTACCCGATATGGAAGGGACAGAGCTACTGGGCAAACTTCGAAAACCAGAGCCTGAGATGATAAAGATAATCATAACTGGGAACGCTACCCTAGATAATTCTATTGAAGCGGCAAATAAAGGAATAGATGGTTATATTGTGAAACCATTTGACCCTAAAAAACTAACAAGTCTAATAGAGAGTAAGTTGAAAGAGCAGCAAAAGAAAATACAGTTTGATGAGAAAAAAGTAGCTGAATACATCGAGCTAAGATACAACTGGATGGCAAACGCCAATCTTAATAAAAAATAAAAAAAATATGCCTAATTTAACTTTAAAAGAATTTCTTCTCACTCTTTCGTATGCACTATTGTACGCCTAGCTTATCCTCGCCATCGCTCTGGGCTTTGATACTTGGTGAAGGGAGTTGATTCTTTGGCTTGCTCAACCATTTTAGCTATCTGAAGATACTCGTTTGTCTTCTCCGCCAGGATTTTTTTTATCATTTCCAGCATTTCCACCATGTTTACAGGCTTCAATAGGTATCCGTCTGCCTTCTCGTTCACCGATTTCACTGCATTTTCAATCGAGGGATGGCCTGTAATGATTATCTTAACCATTTTGGGCTGAATCTGTCTTAATGTTTTGAGGAGGTCAATTCCTTTAATGTCAGGTAGCTCAATATCGATAAGGGCAACATCAAAGGGTTCTTTTTTACATATTTTAATTGCTTGTTTACCGTTTTCTGCAGCTTCAACTAAATATCCCGCATCGGTCAAGACTGTGGAAAATAAGTTTCTTGTTTCCTCATCATCGTCAATAACTAGCACATTAGTTAACACAAACGGCGCCCCCGGCTTTTTTCAATTCAAATCGCACGGGTTGAAATTCCACGATCCACCCTTGTGAATTAGCCGTATACACCAAGCTGCTTCCACTGTGCTCAAGGGTATGTTTGGAAGCCATATTAAAGGCCACGGTCAGTTGAGAAGTTTCCTCACTCATTGATAAAGTCGTGTCCAAATTAATATGCGTTTTAATCATAGATATATAGACAGAAATCGCGAATAATAAAAACTATGAAGCCCAAAATTGAATCCTCACACTATATTATCAATCAATCTTTAACAGCAGCGTAATTCTGGAATTTTTCGGACACAGCCAGCCACGACCACGACAATGTTTGCCACGCAAACTATTAGGCAAGATGTTTCTAACGAGACATTACAAACCGAATTTAATTTCGCTTAAAAGCATTTATGAGGGTTCCGTGTTAAAAATACTCTGAAGGAATACGCGATGTCTGAACAGATAAGAAGCTTCATTGCTTTCGACATGGAAAACGAGTCGGTACTGAACAGGCTCGCTGCCGCACAGAAACTTCTGGTTGAAACAGGCGCAGACCTCAGACCTGTAGCGCCGCAAAACATCCACATAACCATGCGTTTTTTGGGCGATATCAGCCCCAGCATGGTTGACAAGGTTTACGAGGCGATGAAAAACGTCAAGTTTACCCCATTCGACATCAAACTCTGCGGTTTAGGCGTTTTTCCCAGCCTCAATTATCCCCGTGTTGTTTGGGCAGGAATGACCGACGGCGTAGAACGGCTCAAAAGCATTTTCACTCAGCTGGAACCTCAGATTCGCGCGTTAGGATTTGCGGCGGATGCTTACGGGTTCAGCCCACATTTGACCATTGCACGGGTAAGGTCTGGCGTAAATAAGCAGCGTCTAGCTGAGCTGGTAACAAAGAAAGCTGATTACGAGTTTGGCATAATCAAAGCTGACTGCTTGAGGCTTAAAAGAAGCCAATTGTCGCCTAAAGGTCCAACTTATTCAACGCTCCGAGAATACTGCCCAGCACAGGAGCAAAAATGATAGCTATGCAGGAAATCGAAGCAATAACCAAGCAGGTTCTGGGGAAAATTACGCCTGGAAAAGAGGACCGCGCAAAAGTTGATGCTATAACCCGCGAGTTAGAGCAGAAAGTAGCGTTGGCTTGCAAACAAGAAGGCGTTCCAGCGATTGTGCGTGTTGAAGGCTCAGTAGCTAAAGACACATGGCTAAAAGAAAACCCAGACATCGACATTTTCATGCGTCTACCAACATCAATCCCGAGAAAAAACCTTGGGGACATAGGCTTAAAAATTGCTAAAAAAGCTGCTGGTGCTTATGAGCAGATTGAACGTTTCGCTGAACATCCTTACCTAGAAATGTTCGTTGAAGGCTACCGCGTGGACATTGTTCCTTGTTATGATGCTAAACCTGGCGAATGGCAAAGCGCCACTGATCGAACGCCGTATCATACAGACTACATTAAAAAACACTTGAGCACAAGCTTGCGTGGGGAGGTTCGGCTTCTTAAAAGGTTCATGCAGGGCATCGGTGTTTATGGGGCAGAAATAAAAGTCGGCGGGTTCAGCGGTTACCTTTGCGAACTGTTGATAATGAAATACCGCTCGTTCTCTGAAACAGTACGAGTCTTTGCACGGTATAATAAGCGGGTAGTAATAGACATCGAAAACCATTATGTAAACAGAGAAAATGAGCTTTCACTACTCTTCCCTGAACCATTAGTAATCGTTGACCCCGTTGATAAAGGAAGAAACGTGGCTTCAGCTGTGCAGCCTCAGAAACTGTACAGTTTTGTTGGTGCAGCCAGAGCCTTCCTAAAAAAGCCTGACGCAGCCTTCTTTTATCCGCCTAAACCTGAGGCGCTGCCAGTTGCAAGCTTGAAAAGCCAGCTTAAGAACCGTGGCTCATCCATTGTGTTTCTGGTTATAGACCAGGTGAGCGCTGTTCCAGATGTTTTATGGGGACAACTATACAGAACCAAGCGTTCACTACACAGATTATTAGAGCTAAACGATTACAAAATCCTCAGGGACACCGTTTGGAGCAACGAAAAAACCCTCAGCATCTTCACCTTTGAGCTTGAACAGCAAGTCTTGCCAAACATCAAAAGGCATCTTGGTCCACCGCTGGAACGAGAAGCGGAAAGCGAAAATTTCTTGGCTAAATACGCTGGTAATGAGAACGTTATTTCTGGACCTTACATTGAGGATGGACGCTGGATGATTGAAGTGCCACGCAAAACAACCGATGCAGTTGCACTCTTGAAAGAGAAACTTTCGGATGGAGGCAAAACTGCGGGCGTCGCTGAACTGATTGCAAAATCAATCCGTAAAAACCATAAAATTCTGGTTAACGGCGAAATAACTGAATTATACGTTGAGAACGGCGATTTTGCCAAGTTCCTAACGGATTTTCTTTCAGGCAAACCTTTTTGGTTAAAAATCTTATAAAGCTGGCCGATATTTTGAAAAACTCTGTTTTTAGTATGGGCATAGTAAGGCGGGATAGGGTATCAATTTAGCAACTGAATTTCTCCAGCAAAATTGAAAGCAGAGAAGCAATTGTGGGTTAAAAAGGGAAGCACTCTGAATTCAGCCTATCAAGCGTAATTATGCTGTTTTGGGCTGCTACTTTTTTTAGAACAGCATTCAACAATCTAAATCTTGAGGAACAGCCATAGTTCATTTTGAATATATAATAATGGGAGCATCGACATGTCAGATAATGATTATTGGGAAACTGCATATGAAAGCGGGGAATACAAGCATTGGGAGTTTAGTTACCCCTCTACCGAACTGGTTGCCCTTGCAGCCGCCAACGTACTGAAGAGAAACGCAAGAGTTCTCGACGTCGGATCCGGCGGCGGAACCGACGCAATCTTCATGGCTCAATGCGGATTTAGAGTCACAGGTGTCGATATTAGTGCAGCCGCTCTTAGAATCGCAGAAAAAAGAGCAGAAAAAGCCCATGTTGAAGTGGATTGGGTCAGAGGAAACGTCCTGAAGCTTCCCATATGCAACGAAACAATCGATTTCATAACGGACCGCGGGTTGTTCCACCTCATAGAAGACCATGATCGACCCAAATACGCTTCAGAATTTTTTCGCGTATTGAAAAACAGGGGGCAAGCCCTGATAAGAGGCGCCAGCGGAAAATCACCCCATGACCAATTCAACCCCGTAACCGAAGAGACCATCGACAGATACTTTTCCAAGTTCAAATTTAAAAGAGGCCCAGTGCTGCCAATTCCGCTTTTCTCAGTTGAGGGTTCAATGGACGCAAGGATTGTAATGGTTCAAAAAGCAGGTCGCTTATGACAACACATTACTGAGTTACGGAGTGGTACCAGCTGAGTATGTATTCAGGAAGATTCAGTCCTCTTTGGCCTAGTCGTTCAGCTAGTTTTACTGGAATTGGGCTCAACACGTAGGCTGCCCTAGTGTAGAAGCGTCTTGGAGTCATTGGCTTGGCTTCTTCTGGCAGGATGATTTTTAAATCTGCTTTTTTAGCCAAAGTTGAATCTGCTGAGGTTGTTATTGCAAATACGGTTCCAGCGAACTTTTTGATTACGTCAGCCCAGATGATAACGGGCCTTGTTTCGCCTGAGTATGATAAGAGGATTTCGAGGTCGCCTGCTCTTGGATGCGGGGTATTTACGCCTCTTGTTATGTAGACGTTGTCGCCCAGGAAATTTTTGATGTGGAAGAGTCTTACGCCCGTCATTTTGGCGATTTCGTTTGCGGTGCCTTTTCCACCCAGGAACACGTTTGTTCGTTTTTCAAGTAAATCGACGAGGCGCGTGTAGGTTTCAGAGTTAACGTTGGAGTCTATCATATCGCCGATTTTTTCAAATTCTTCAATGCAAAGCTTAAAGACATCACCAACCTCAAGGTTCCGAAAGACAGCTTCAATCATGCTGTTTAACAGTTCAAGTGTGCCTAACTCGAATATGTCGCCCATCATGCCTGTTTCGCTGTACTCAGTGCCTGGCTTGGATTTGCCGCGTCCCTTAAGCTCAACCACGTGACCATACTTACTAACTATTTCCCCTAAAGGCGACTCAACAGTGGACGTTAAAAGACCCATGGAAAACTTGTTTGACTTCTTTTCTTCAATGTACCTGACTAAATCTTGAGCCATAACCAACGGATCATCAGAATAACCGCTGCCAGAATTTATCAAAAGCAAGGTTTTCTTGTAACGCCTTGCAAGGTCAGCTGCTGCATCATACATGCTTTTGCCAGGAAACCCCGGGTCATCAGGAGTTAAAACAACCTTGTTTCTCCAGCCCGCTTGGCTAAGTGCAATTTGGCTCAGGGCAGCATTCAACGAGTAGAGCGATCTGCCTGATCCTCCGCAGATTACGCAGTCAGCCGCTTTCAGTTCATCGAATAACGGTGAGAGGTCTTTTCTTTTAATGCTTAAAATGTTTTCTTGGATTTTGTTGACGTACCCGATGCTGCTGATTTTACTTTTGATGACAACGGCACCTTCAATTCAAACATGATTTAATGAATCTCTATATTATCCTTGTGCTTGCTAGTCTGTAAAAAACGTCAACTATTCAATTAACTGCTTAACTGCTGACGCTTTTTAACGGGGTTTCTCAACGGTTCCGCTAAATATTTATATCAAAAGAAACCCTCCCGCAAGAAAGTCGGTGAAAAATAAATGCCATCTCAAACAGGCTAGATTAAGCGGGTTTAGCCGAGGTAAAGCTCAAATAATTTAACTGCAGAAGTAGATTAGCGGATCCAAATGAAGATTCTGTTAGATGAAATGTACGCTGGCTTAAAAGAATACTTGGAAACTTAGGTTACGAAGTTTTAACGGCTCAGGAAGCGGGTTTAAAAAGTGCTAAAGACAGAGACATCGTGGAGTACGCGGGCAAACACAATTTAATCCTTGTAACACAGGACCAAAAGCCGGCTGAGCTGGCTGAATTAACCGGTGTCAAATGCGTTTTTATTTCTAATCTGATGATTGCTAAATTGGTTGATGAAAAAATCAAAAAGTTACCGCCTTAGATGCGGATGTTTCGCAAGTACTTATTCCACAAGTACGCTGCAGCATAACCAGCCACTATGCCGGTAGCTGGACCCATGAATAATACAAGCGCATCCAGCATGGTGCTTCTTTGAATAAATAAACCAACGCTTGAAAACTCTTTCGCCAAGGGAATAAATTGTGGAAAAAGAGCAAACGCGGAATAGCTAATTAAGCCAATTAGCATTGTGCTAAAAGCCATCGCAGCCATTAGCCTATTGCGGTTTACGCGTTCAGGGGAAGCGGGGATTCTGAAAATAAACAAGAAGCCATCGACTAAAACGCCGTAGAGAAAGGAAAACAAAAAGGTAAATGGACCCAAAGCGGGGCTTCCCAGCGCGGTTAATAGACCCCCGACTGCTCCTACGTAGGTGGCGCCTGCTTTAATGAATAATCCGCTCAAGGCAAGAAGGACCGCTTGAACCACAATTAAGACGTAGTTTACTGGGGGCGGCAAAAAAACGTTAACGACAAAGATTATTGAGCCGAAGAGTGCAGTGATGAATAATCGTTTAGGTTTCTGCGCGTCATATCCCCCTTTGATATAGCAGTTCACGTTGCTGTCTAAAAAGTTTAATGTACAAGAGTGAATGTTTTTGAGCCTGAGGCAACTTTTTTCTACATTGATTTACTTTAAACAGAAAGGCATAAATTGCCAAGATACAATATTTAATAAATATCTTATATTTGACTTATAAATGTGAAAAAAGGGGATATGGGAAAATTGAGCACTCACGCAGAAGATTTGAAACTCCGTTTAATGACAATCGAACTTTTGAGAACAGCGAAATATAAGCGAAATATTACTTACCGGGAATTAGCCTCAAAAACCGATTTACCAGTCACCGTTTTAAGCCGCTACGCAAAAGGGCATGTACTGCCGAACACCGTAAGAGCCAAGCAATTATGGCGAGTTTTAAACAAGATTGTCGGTTTAGAAGCAGAATTGCGTAGCAGAATAAAATTTGACGAGGCAGGCTATTTTGATAATACTGAAATTGTCGGCGACTACAACATTCTTCAGCAAGCGGCGAACCATGCACTTGCAAATTTTGCTGGAAAACGAGTTACAAAAGTTTTAACGGCAGCCGTTGACGGCATTCCTTTAGCCACCATGGTTGCCAATGCGTTAGGAGTAAACCTTATAGTTGCAAAGCGTAACAAGGAAGTCGGCGTTAAAGCCTTCTTAGACGAAACGTACATTTTAGGGAAGGATTCAGGCGTAACCGTGACACTCTACATTCCTAAAGAAGCAATCAAAAAACGTGACAGCGTACTAATTGTAGATGACATGATTAAAAGCGGCGAAACACAGGAAGCGCTTGTAACCCTTGTAAAGAAGTCGAAAGCTGAAGTTTCAGGCATTTTCTCGCTTATCGCTGTCGGAGAGGAATGGAAGAAACGGCTAAAATCAGGCGAAGATTCCCCAGTGGAAGTTGTCACGGCCCTAAAATCGCCCCTTGACCACTCTGCTTAAGCTCAAGCTTGAGCTAACATTTTTCTTTTCTGCGCCCCAATTCATTCAGTAGGAAGCGAAAACAAGTGAAAATAGACCATATCACCATCCTCGTAAAAGACCAAGATGAAGCAGCAAAATTTTATGTTGAAAAGCTTGGATTCAAAAAACAAGAAGACACCGTCTTTTGGGGAGACATGCGGTGGGTTACTGTTTCACCGCTAGACCAACCGAACCTTAAGTTAACCTTTGTCAAGGCAGACACAGAGGATAAGCTTAAAGCATTGGGAAAGCAGGCGGGAGACCACGTGTTTCTAACTTTGGAGACTGAGGATTGCCGCAGAGACTACAATGCAATGAAGGCTAAAGGAGTAAAATTCTATGGAGAACCAACAGAACAGCCTTATGGCGTTGAAGTTGTTTTTGAAGACCTCTATGGCAACCTGATTGACTTAATACAACGAAACAAGCATTGATTTTTTAGAAACCAGGGCATTTAATAGCATCTTGGACTACATTCTGCCGATTTCAGTTTTGGATTGGCAAATTTACGGTGAATATGGACCCTTTGTTGGGTATGCTGCTGACGGCAATGGTTCCATTATGGGCTTCCACGAAGCGTTTGCATATTGGCAGACCCAAACCCATTCCTCTCGCCTTGGTTGTGAAAAGCGGTGTCCATAGTTTCTGCAAAGTGTCTTCATTCATCCCCTCACCCGTATCTGCGAAACTAAAGGCCACGCTGTTCTCAACTCTTTCACTTTTGATTGTTAGTGTTCCGCCGTTGGGCATAGCGTCTAAAGCGTTTCTGATCAAATTAACAAAAACTCTTTGCATCTTGTCTTTATCAACTGCGAATTTTGGTTCTGTTTCGGTGTTGTTCGCAAGGGTAATTTTTTCGGGAACTTCAAGCAAAGTCAAAGTTTCTTCTAAAAGCGACTTTGGATCTGTTTCGCTTCGATTCAGATTTATTTCCCTCGAATAATCAAGAAGATCACTTATTATTTTGTTAGAATTATCCACCGACCTCTCGATTGTAGCTATCATTTCCTTTTCTTTTTCGTTCAATCTTGAGCCGGTTTTCTTTTTTAGATAATAAGTTGCGCCGGATATGCTTGTGAGTGGATTTCTCAAATCATGTCCTACCATTCCTGCTAATTCCCCAATGGTTGCCATCCTCTCTGATTTTCGCAGTTTCACGGTCTTTTCCTCGACTAGTTTCTCCAAGTTTTTCGAATGTTTCTCGAGTTCGTTTTGAAGTTCAATATTTTTTGTTAAGTCTTGGAAGCTTTTTCGGCGATAGGCCTGCAGTTGCCATGAACCTGATAAAGCGATGACATAGGCTAGAATTAAACTAAAAAATATTGTGAAAACATCGGTGATGGGAGAAGGTCGCAGAAACCATATCACGATTGCTGCCTCACCTATTACCGCGATTGACGATAATAGTACTTGGTTAACAAACCGATTAGGAGTGATCAGGCATATCACAAATAAGGCAATAATCGTGAGTAAGACTTGCACAATGAAGTTTTGCGGTCTTGTCGCGTTTATGATTCCGCTGCAAATCAAAATGACCAGAGAGTATACGGTAATGGATCTATCGTACGTCCTATAACTTTTCACCGTTCCTATTTGGATTAACTCAAAAATAGAATAAAATAAAAGGCCAAACCTTAGTGCAACAAGACTATAGAATTCTGAGGATAATCCAAAAAGCTGGTAATCATTAAAGGCAAAACTGAATAATGGAACCGCAAACAGCAGTATTGCTATTCTGGCTTGCTTTATGTCTTTGGGAAGATGAAATTGTCTATATTTGTCCTCTTGGTCGCCGTTTAGCTCAAGCCGCAGTCTGTTGAGCATGCTGTGGGATTTCCACCATTACACCCTTATTGTTTCGGTGCAATATTTATCAATTCCGTTGAAACAACGCCAATTCCATAATTGCGAGTGCAAAAAGTGAACAATTATCAAGGGAAAGCTTTGAGAAGCTTGCAAAAATGACCGAGGGCTCAGGAAGGATTTTCTTCTGAGAAGACTGTTCCGGTTCCGCGCTAATCTGCGGCTTAATTATTTTGATGATGTTTCTTTCTAATCTCACGAAGAGTTAAATGAAACTTTTCCGAAATCTTAAACAGAACCGTTTCCAACTAAGCATTAAACAACCTGTTCGAGGCATATGGAAAATGCGGATGATTCAGTGGCATAACGGAATGGTCATCACAATTGACCAGACCAAACTTCCTCTTCAAGAAGTCACGTTAGAGATTAAAACAGTTGAGCAGATGGCGGAAGCCATTAAAACCCTGCGTGTCAGAGGTGCCCCGTTGCTGGGTGCGGCTGCAGGATTCGGCGTTGCATTGGCAGCTTATCATTCAAAAGCGCAGAGTAAAGAAAAACTGTTGGTTGAACTGGAAGACGCTGGCTCAATTATTAAGCGTCAGCGGCCAACAGCCGTGAACCTGTTTTGGGGTATAGACCGAGTTCTAAACGTAGCCAGAGGTTTTTCGGGAAACGTGGAAGAATTGAAAGCAGCAGTAATCGAGGAGGCACAGAAAATTGCGGATGAAGACGCGTGGCAGAACCATGCAATCGGCAAAAACGGCGCAGTACTCATAGAGGACGGCGACACCATTTTAACGCATTGCAACGCAGGCGAGTTGGCAACCGTTGAGTATGGAACCGCTTTAGGCGTTATCCGCGCGGCTTGGGAGCAAGGCAAAAAAATCAAAGTCATCGCTGACGAAACGCGTCCACTGCTGCAGGGTGCTAGGCTTACGGTTTATGAGCTTAAGCGCGATGGGATACCTGTTACTTTGATAACGGATAACATGGCAGGTTACGTCATGTACAAGGGGCTTGTTGACAAGGTCATTGTGGGCGCCGACCGCATCGTCCAAGACGCTGTAGTTAACAAAATTGGCACGTTTTCCGTGGCAGTCCTAGCGCATGAGCAGGGCATACCGTTTTATGTCGCAGCGCCAAAATCCACCTTTGACTTAGCACATAAAGCATCAGACGTTATCATTGAAGAGCGCAAACCCGAAGAAATCACACAGATCTGTTTCCAGCAAATTGCTCCTGAAGGCGTCAACGTTATGAACCCAGCGTTTGACATTACGCCACTAAAATATGTGTCAGCAATCATATGCGAGACTCAAGTTTACTACAATAAAGATTTTAGCAAGTTCAAGGATGAAGGAAAAAGAGCAAAATGAGCGAATCCAAAAAGGCGCAGCCTCCAGAATTCAGAACCAACGGCACACTTGCACAGAAAGGGGTTGTAGTAGGTGACCAAAGCAGCATTGACGCGCTTACTTCACGCGGCTACGGCACGTTAGAGGACAAGGTCTTTACGCTTACATTTTTTGAAGCATTGTATCTTGTGGATAAGTACATGCTTGAAATCAAAGACGAAAACGGCAAAGCAGTAGATTTCCAAAGCCTTCTTCACTGCTACGAAGCCCAAAACGAGAATGCATGGGTTAGCTACCTTGTTTACCGTGACCTAAGAAGCCGCGGCTACGTGGCACGGGAAGGATTCGGCGCAGGAATTGACTTTCGCATTTATGAGCGAGGCGCATACGGCAAGGACACCGCACCTTACTTGGTGTTGAGCACTCAAGAAGGAAAACCTTTAGGCATAGACGAGTTGGCAGACGCCCTGCAGCAGTGTCAAAGCCAAAAGAAAGAGTTAATCCTTGCAGTGATGAACCGCAGAGGCGAAATAGTCTACTACTCCGTCTCACAATTAACATTCAAATAAGCCCGTGGAAACATGGCAAACTCTGGTTATAACTGGAATGCTCAAGACTACGCCAAAAACTCTGCAAACCAGTTTCAATGGGCAAAAGAGCTAATTCCCAAACTAAGACTCCAAGGAAACGAAGCACTGCTGGATATTGGCTGTGGTGACGGAAAAATCACGGTAGAACTTGCAAAGTGCCTACCAAAGGGAAGGGCAGTTGGCGTTGACAGCTCAGAAAAAATGATAAACTTGGCAAAAACTACTTTCCCACAAAAGGATTACCCGAATCTTTCTTTTCAAGTGATGGATGCGAGGAACCTGACTTTCGAATCGGAGTTTGACGTGGCGTTTTCTAATGCTGCGCTGCACTGGATTGTTGACCAAAAAGCCGTCCTTGCGGGCGTACAGAGGAGTCTAAAGCCAGGCGGCAGATTGCTGTTTCAGATGGCTGGAAAAGGCAACGCCAAAGACATACTTAGTATCATAAAGGAGCTGGCTTCAGCGAAGCCATGGAAAGACTTTTTCCGCAAAATGACGTTTCCCTACGGTTTCTACGACCCAAAAGAATACAAAGCGTTCCTACAGCAGGCGGGTTTAGTGGCTGAGCGGGTTGAACTTGTTCCTAAAGACATGAAGTTTAACGGCGCAGAAGGCTTAGAAGGGTGGGTACGGACTACATGGCTGCCCTTCACCGACAGGCTTCCAGTTGAACTTAGACCAAAATTCGTTGAACAAATCATTAGCCGCTACCTAAAAGGGCACCCAGCTGACGCTGCTGGCACGGTTCATGTGGGCGCGATGCGCATAGAAGCAGAAGCATACAAGCCGCAAGAAGAAATTAAAAAGAACTGCTAAGCGATACAGGCAATCGCTTTAAGTCGAACTCGTCGAACTCTTCGGCAAAGTCTTTTACCTTATCTCTGAATTTGTTTATTTTTGAGCTATTGGGTCTTTGAAGGTTAGGTTGCTGTTTTTCCATGTTATTTTTTGTATTTTTAGGAGTTCTTTGTCATGAGTGTACATGAGGGGTATTTTGTTTGCTATGAAGTTGGCCATGATGAGGGCGTCTCTTCCACCTAGCTTGTACTGGACAGACAAGCGGAGGGCTATGATGCAGTTTTTTCTTGTTTGGCTAAAAAATTCAATGTATTCATGTTTGAGCAGCAATTTTAATTCTTTGGCAGCATCCTCTGGAAACCATTTCTGGCTATAAACTAGTACATGATATGCCTCATGGAGAGTTGTTGGGTTTAGGGCAATCTTATTTTCAGGAGATAAATTAAGAAACAAGTTTCCAAGTTTTTCATTTTCAGGGTAATTTTCGTCAAGGGCATAGCAGATGATGTTGGCATCTAAGCCTACAATCATTCAGTTTTGCTCCAAATAGACTTCATTTTTTCGGGAGACCAGTTTTCAGGCTTGCCTGTTCTACGATGCTTAGAGGTGATTACTTTTCGGAACTCTTCCAGAAAATCCTCGCGCTTGCCTGGAACTATGAGGTAACCTTTGGGAGTTTTTTTAAGGGTGACGGTGTCTCCGATTTCTTCTCTTATTTCCGCCGGGATGCAGATTCTGCCTTTTGAGTCTATTTTAACGGTAAATCGTTCTTGCTCCTCCATCTTTCCCACCAATACTGAGTGGGATAAACACCCATTTAAAACTTCCTAAAAAACAGCACATTCAGTTTTTAATGAGCAGTCTGTTTGAATGGTCTTGGGTTTATCTGTTTTGTCCTATCTACCTCTCCTGATTTAACAGCGGTGAGCGAGAGTTTAATAGAATAATTGCACCATCTTAAGCAAAGGAGAAAACGCTATGCCCTCTTTCCAAACTGTTCGCGGGATGAGAGATTTACTAGGTGAAGAAGCCCAAACCTTTACCTACATCATCGCTAAAGCTCGAGAGACCGCGGCGCTTTACGGTTACAAAGAAGTTATAACGCCAGTTGTTGAGCCGCTGGAGCTTTTAAACGCCAAATCGGGTGAGGAGATTCGCCAGCGCATGTTCATTTTCAAAGACCTCGGCGACCGACAAGTGGCATTGCGTCCTGAATTTACCGCTTCAATCGCGCGCTTAGCAACTACAGCCCTGAAAAACGAGCCTAAACCATTGAGGCTTTTTTCTGTGGGCAGCGTTTACCGCTATGACGAGCCACAGCGTGGGCGGTATAGGGAGTTTTGGCAGTCAAACTTTGAATTAATGGGCTCGGGCAGGCCAGAGGCGGACGCAGAAATAGTTTTGCTAACCAACAGTTTAATGAAAGCGTTGGGTTTGCAGGGTTACGCCTTCAAAATTGGGCATATAGGCGTAATACGGGGGATTCTTAGCCAAGAAGGCGCAGACGAAAAAACTCAAAACGCGATCCTGCAGCGCATGGATAAGAAAGAGTACGAGGAAGCTTTCAAGTTGGCGCCGACACGCCGATGCCGCAGCATGCTTGAAGGATTACTCAAGCTGAAAAGCAACGACTGCTTTGAAACGGTTGAAAAAATAAAAAGTTACGTTGCCAGCTACGAGAAGGCTAAGGCTGCTGCAGAAAACCTCGGTGACGTGCTTAAGCTTGTGGTGGAGAGCGGGTGTCATGTGCAGGTTGTGGAACCAGCGTTCGCCCGAGGCTTGGAATACTATACGGGGATGATTTTTGAAGTGTACATTCCAGAACTGGACATTGCCTTAGGCGGCGGAGGCAGGTACGATAGGCTCATCGAATTGTTCGGCGGCGAACCAACTCCAGCAGTGGGCTGTGCACATGGAATTGACCGAATTGCCCTCGCATTGCAGACTCAGCAGACAGCCCTTGCCGCTAAGGGTAGAAAACGGGTTTTGGTGCTCTCAGTTAACGACGCCTTGAAGGGTGAAGCCTTGAAAATCGCGCAGATGCTACGGGAAGCGGGGGTTACTGTTGAGTTCGAGATTATGGGGCGCAAGATGGCTAAGGCTTTGGAGGACGCGGACAAGCGCAAAGTTGACTACGCCGTCATCGTCGGAGAACGTGAGCTAAAAGAGGGGGCAGTAATGCTTAGGAATCTGGCAAAACGTGAACAAACCGTTGCCGCAATTATTGAGTTAGCGGAAAAAATTAAAAGTTAGGTATTTAGCTCTTGTTTTTTTCTTTTTAATGCTTTTTCGCGTCGCTATAAACCAATTTATTCAGCTCAGCACATCAAAAAAGTTTATATTCAGACAAATTAATAGTTTTATTTGATGATTTTTTTGACAAGTGTCAACGCATTAAATGGTAAAAATGTTATGGGTACGAGTGCTGTTAGTATGGGAGAAGTGGAAGGAGCCGAATTTGACCCTAAGACTTGGCAAATAACGGATCTTCGAGTAAAACTAAATGATGATGCAGTGAAACAATTTGGTTTCAAGAAACATGCGTTAAGTCATGTGATGATTCTTCTGCCAGTCGGTACAGTAAAGGCTGTTGGAGATGTGGTTTCCTTAAGCAATTCTATTGAAGAATTGAAGGGCATTGTTAAACTCATGCAACAATAAAGCCGATGAAAGCCGATTCTACCTGGTTACTTAATTTTATAGTGTAAATCATTTTAAAATAGGCTGTAAAATTTTTTTGAATCCATAAGACAAAAGCTCAGAATAAAATACATACAGGAGCTAAAAACAAAGAAAGGAAGAGAGCCTAATTTTAGGCTTAGAGTCGTTTGATGTAGCGGTTGACTTCCCACTCGGTTACTTGTGTGCGGTAGAGTTCCCATTCTCTGCGTTTTTCACGCAGGAAATTGTCAAATGCAGTTTCGCCGAGTGTTTCACGCATTAAATCGCTGGTTTCCATCTCGTCAAGTGCTTCTTGTAATGATTCGGGCAGGGAAACAATGTTTCGTTCTTTGCGTTCTTCATAGGTCATTTGGTAAACGTTTAACTCCACTGGGTCGCCCGGGTCAATCCTGTTCTTGATACCATCCAAACCAGCTGCTAAGAGCACTGCAAATTGGAGGTATGGGTTACCTGCTCCGTCTGGGCAGCGGATTTCGCATCTGGCAGCATTTTTTCTTCCGCCAAAGTCTGGCACCCGAATAAGCGGGGAACGGTTTTTGTGCGCCCAAGCAAGATATACAGGTGCTTCATAGCCAGGAACTAACCGTTTGAAACTGTTTGGCCACGAATCAAGAATTGCACACATTTTGCGTCCGTGAGCCAGTTGCCCCCCGATAAAGTTTCTTGCTAGATCTGATAGGTAACCGTTCTTTTGGTCATCTGCGTAAAAGAGGTTTTGTGTCGCATTCTTGTTCCAGAGGCTTTGATTGGTATGCATTCCTGAACCATTTATGCCAGGGAATGGTTTAGGCATGTAAGTGGTGATGTAGCCGTTTCTTGCACCGACTACTTTTCCGCACATTTTCATGGTAATGGTTCTATCAGCTGTTTTTAATGCCTCATCATATTTGAAGTCAATTTCGTTTTGTCCCAATGCAACTTCATGATGGGAAATTTCTATTTGTATACCGAAGGCTTCAGCTGTGTCAGCTATCTCCCGTCTCAGATCGTCAGTTAAGTCGCCAGGATGAAAATCGAAGTAGCCTGCCATGTCTATGGGCGTTGGCAAACCGCCAGTTTCGCTTTCTTGCACTATGAAAAATTCTAATTCTGGAGCACACATGAAAGTGTAGCCTGCTCTGGACGCTTTTTCAATGGCTCGTTCAAGAACGTACCGTGGGTCCCCTTCAAAACGCTTGTTTTCAGGAGTGTAAATGTCACAGAGCAACCTCGCAGAAGATTTTTCTTTCGGTCGCCAAGGCAGAACCGCGAAGGTTGTCGGGTCAGGGTATAGAACCATGTCTGATTCTTCAATTGGCCTGTAGCCTGTTATGGAGGATCCGTCGAAAGATTGACCGTTTTCAAATATTGACTCAATATTATTTGAGCTTACAGCTAAATTCTTTAACATACCATTTATGTCTGTGAATTGAAGTCGAATGAATTTAATTTCTTGTTCACGTATTTCTTGAATTACTTTTGTTACGCTTTCTTTCCAAACGGCATCTTTGAAGTTTCTCATTATCCTTTTCACCTATTATTTAGCGTTTGATTAACTGTTTATTTAATAGGTGTTTAAGCATAAATATATTTAACGTTAAATGAACATTTATGTGGAAATTATTTAATTGTTAAATTTAGGCAATTGATAAAATTTTCATAATTAACACAATTTGCTCCAATCTCGAATGCCCAGACCCCCACGTCTACTTCAGTCTGCTTAAGACCGCGGCGCATTTTTAAGTTAGAACAGTTTCAACATGAAAATAGCAATGGTTTAAAAGGAAAGACGACGTAAACAGATGATAACTGGTGAAGGCAAATGGTTAATTGGAAAATGATAAACAAAATCGCCCTCGTTTTCGGCATAATATTCATAGTGTTTACGGCGTTAGCCGCAGTAATAAATTACGAATTAGATAAGCTAGAGTATACGTCCGCCGCTCCTGCGAGCTTCATTGATTATAGCTTCATATCAGCAATGTTGCCGTACCTAGTCTTAGCCGTTCTTTCATTAACAGTGTATGTTATCAGCGCAAGCATGATAAAACCAGAAGCACAAGAAAAGGAAACGCAGCAAACAGAAACGCACCCCGAACCAGAGGATGTCTTCACAGAGTCGACCTAAACTTTTTTACTTCTTTTGCCCTTATTTAGAAAAAGAGATTTTTAAAAACAATAATTTTTTTAAAACTAACCATTAGAAACAAGCGTTATTTATACATGGATTTGATAGACGCATCAGAATGAACAGCACAACAGCCACATAAAAGCCCATATACGAGCAGCCCCCTGTCTAGAAAACTTCGATATTTACAGAGTACATTAAATCGCTTAATAGTCTCGGCACACGCTGGAAACTTATAAGTCTTAAATCAGAAAAGCGTGTAAATGCAAAAACTTTTTAGGGTAAAAGCTGAAAAGAAATTTAGGGACAGGGGATAAGTTTAGTATGACCGAAAGTAAAGTGGTTGGCTATGTAGAGTTTTTCGGCAAATTGAACGCAATAGTGGTTAAAGACGGAAAAGTTGAACTTCAAGAAACCGACACAGAAAAATTGGATTGCTGGCTTATAATATCAAAGTTGTTAAATCGAGAGTAAGGCGAAATTGTTTTTTTCAAAGTGAGTAAAGTTTTGTCATTCAGGCTCACTCGAATTTGGGCTTTTCACTTTTCTTGAGGAAAATGCTCAAGTTGCGAGCAAGACTGTCGTGGTAGTCGACTAGGCTTAGATGCTCCTGTTTCCTTAGTGTTGCCGGCGGCAGCTTGTCACGTGGAATATCTTTCAAGATTAGAGCGGTTTCTTCATCGGAGAATTCCTCTTCCTCTTCTGTCCATTGTATGACTTCTTTGTTCTGTGGACACACTCTTTGGCAGCGCATACATCCTATGATGCAGTTGTGCCAGGAAACTTCCATCCATTTAGGAAACGGAACGTTTCCTTTCTTTTCGTTGTGGTAAGTGATGCATCTTTCGGCATGCAGAAGGAAGCGGTCAGAAGGAATAGCTTCAGTTGGGCAAGCTCGGCGGCATAGTTCACATTCTTCGCAGCTTTTCATCATTGTTGCTTCTTGCCAAGAATCCTCTTCACAGGGCATATCAGAGTATACGGCTACGAGTTGGAAAAAGCTTCCCAGTCCAGAGACATAGCTGATATTGTTCCTGCCGTATTGAACAAGACCACTTCGAGCTGCCAGGAGTTTAAGGGGAAGTGCAGTTCCCGCTGACTTGTAACCTTTTTCGCCGAGTATTTTTGCAAGAAGGCTTTCAATCTGTTTTGTTGTGTCGTCGTATGCCGTGTAAGTAGGAGGAAGAATCAGTGGATGTCGTCGTCCATTCCAAGTGAAAATCGCTCGAGTCTGGGGTCTGGGGACAGCCACAACAATCAGGGATTGTGCTTTCGGCAAGTCTTTAGGAATTTGGAAGTTGAACCGAACAAGTCGCTCTTGATAGAATTGGCTGTCAACTAGGCCGTGACTGCGGAGACTTTCAATTTCTTCCTGCAACTGATGTAAATGGGAGACGGAAACAATTCGCGCCCGAAAGCCACGCTCTCTTAAGCAAACAAACAAGTTATCGACAAATTTACCCATGAATTGTAATAATACGTTGATTTTTAAAAGATTTTGGTTGGTTGGATCAGATCTTGCCCCCAAGCATTAACCGATTTTAGGGAAAGTAGCGCGCATATCAGAGTAACGTCTGTAAAGCGCCAAAAGAGATTGATTCTGAAATCTCTTCCACGAACCTGATGTGCTCTGCGTTATCAGATGCGAGAGAGCCTTTCAGTATTATGGGTTTGAAGTCTAGATCTTCCGCGCCTCTATAGGTGGACAAGACGCAAAACTCTGCGCAAAAACCTGACAGAATGACAGTGTCAACTCCAAGTTCCTTTAGTTTTTCCGCGAGTCCTGTCTTCATGAAAGAGTTACCGTAAGTCTTCACTATGCGTACGTCTTGAGGCTCAAGCTTCACATCCTGATGCACATCAAAACCTGTGTTACCTGGCACAAGACCCCGTTCCTCATCTTTGTGTTGTACGCCGACGATGGGAAAATTCTTTTTTCTGAAAAGATCTATGGCCGCATTTATGTACTTGATAGCAGACTTCAGGGAATCTGAGCAACCTTGATTGAGGTTAAAGAACTCGTTCTGTACGTCTATAACGATTAAGGCTGGTTTCATTTCATTCTCCCTCTGCAGCAAACATACGAAATCTCTTGAAACCTGTGGATGATTCCACTAAATAAATACTTTGTCAACAAGAATTAGAACCCTGCCCAAAATGCCGTTGTTGCGTGTATTTGGGTTTGAAGTTAAATTTTAATCAAAAATTATTTCTCAGCGCGTGCGCTTATTCACTTTTCCGATTATACACTTTTGTGCATAGTCTTATAAGTAAGTATACACTTATAGGATTACTGATCAAAAAGCGTAAAGCGTGCATGCGTGTTCCTAAAATGGTTAAAAGTGGTTAAAAGTCGTGTTTCTTGGTTCAGGTCTTATGTTAAACCATGAACTCGGAATGGCACTTTCCATATCGTTAATTAACGAAAATGGGAATTATGACCATTTTTGACCAATTTCGGAACAGCCATGCGCGCTCAAATTTTTGCTCAATAAAAATAAAAATTGAAGGAAAATAAAAATGCAAAAGCTAAAAAGTAAAACTATGGCTATTTTGATTGCAGCAATTTTAACATTCTCAATAGGAGCTTCAACAATGCTTGCACCATCTGCTAGTGCGCAGGGAGTTCAGCGAACTTTTTCAACTGAGTCTTTCATGCATCTTACACCAAACCCTGTAGGCGTTAATCAGCCTGTTACAGTCTATGTTTGGCCTAACCTTGCACCGTTTGCATTCGGCACTACTTTCTACGGATGGAATATGACCGTTACCGTCACCACTCCTACTGGCGTAAAAACCACACTCACACTTCCTGAAACTCTTCCTAACGGGTTAACATACATATCGTATACGCCTACCACGACTGGCACATACTTGTTCCAAGCCAACTTCCCAGCTGTGACAGTAAACATGCCAACTTACTCCGACTTCGGTGCGCCGCCAGGCATTTACATCTATGACTCAAGCCAAAGCACCGTTCAGAACCTGACAGTAACGACGAATCAAGTGCTCCCATGGCCTCAAACACCCCTTCCAACGAGTTACTGGTCAACCCCGATATTTGCTACAAACGACAACTGGTATAGTCTAGTTGGAAACTGGGTAAACTCAGGAATTTATGACGGCGGTAGCCCTACCACGAACCACGGGCCCATCACCGGTCATATACTGTGGACTACACCATTATCAATGGGCGGCCTCAGCGGAGGAACAATTAACGGATCTGCATTACGAGCTGGAAACACCTATGGATTAAACTACTACACAGGTCTTCTCTACGAAAACAAACTTGCAGAATGGATAATCGACGGCTACATGTACTACGACGTAAATCCACCGGCCAGCATGTTTGTACGAGGCTTACCGGGAGTAGACTGCGTAAACTTACGCACTGGACAACTAGTCTGGCAGGACCTCACTATGCCACAGATAGCTTGCGCTCAAGTATACACGATCGACGCAGGTCTGATGTCAGGGTCACAAGCGTTTCTATGGACAGTCTCAGCGGATGGGTCAACTTGGTATCAGTACGACGCTTTAACGGGAACATTGGTGACACAGTACACAAATGTAGCCACCGCAATGGGAATGTTCGGTCCCAGTGCACTTGCTCTGAGTCCAGTTTATGGTCCGAGCGGTGAAATACTGGTTTATGACCTAAACGAGGCGGGCAATTGGTTTGCGATGTGGAACTCAACTCTAGCTGTTCAATATCCCATCTCAGCCCCAAACTCACAAAGTTATGAACCTTCTGTGGTTGCTTCTCGACCTTGGTCAAACGGAATTCAATGGAACGTTACTATTCCAACAGTGGCGGGTTTCCCCTCTGCGTCAATCTATGACTATCCAGACGAAGTGATGGTTGCCGAGGGATCAATAAACGCGAACACAGCGAATCCAATCTTTGTTGATGTAGGTTACAGCCTTACTACAGGCGCACAACTTTGGGTTGAAAACCGGACAAACGTTGGATGGGGACAAGGCGGACCAGCCGTACCAGGACTGCTTATCTTCGGCGACGCATACGGCGGCGGGTACTACGCATTTTTCCAAAGAGAAACCCTGCAGTGGCACATCATTAACATCGAGACCGGAATCCAAACAGCCGTAACACCAGCGCTAAACACCGTAACTGGAAATGACTGGTCCTATTATGACTGGGCTGCCCAGATAGCTTACGGAATGCTATATACTACCGGCTATTCCGGGGATGTATGCGCTTTCAACGTTACAACAGGAGCAAGCATATGGACTTTCAGCGAAGGCAATAGCGGTGTCCAAACTCCGTTTGGAAGCTGGCCTACCTTTGGTGGAGTAACAATCGCAAACGGCATAATTTACTACGGCCCTTCGCAGCATACGCCGCCCACACCTATGTATCGCGGATATGACATATACGCAATAAATGCCACAACAGGCAAACTGATATGGGAAATTCCAGCGGTTTTCGTCTCTATGGCGGTAGCAAACGGTGAACTCGTAGGATACAATGGCTACGACAACCAAATCTACGCATTCGGAATGGGACCCAGCAAAACAACCGTTACCGCCCCTAACGTTGGCGTCACAACTTCCACACCGATTACAATTTCAGGCACCGTAACGGATATCTCTGCAGGCTCACAACAAACCACAGTTGCAGCAAACTTCCCCAACGGCTTACCATGCGTATCTGACGCAAGCATGACTCAATTTATGGAAGCCGTTTACGAGCAACAGCCAATGCCAACCAACATAACAGGAGTTCCAGTAACGATAGCCGTCACCGACTCTAACGGTAACCATTACGACATAGGCACAACTACAACTACCCCTAGCGGCTTCTACAGCCTATCATGGACACCTAGCATCTCAGGCAATTACACTGTCACAGCCACGTTCACAGGTACACAATCATACTATGGATCTTCTGCTCAAACAGCTTTCTGCGCTAGCTCGCCAGCGCCAACAGCAGCGCCGACCGCCACACCTGTAACAGGCTTTGCAACAGCATCAGACCTAACTTATGGAATCGTCGCTGTAATAATCGTAATAATCATCGCAATCGCCATAGTCGGCTTACTCTTAATGAGAAAAAGGCCATAAAACAAAGCAATAAAACAACCACAATCCATCTTTCCCCTTTTTTAGTCCCTTTAAAAGCAATGGAGAATAGATAAGAGCTAAGAAGCCTCTGGTCAAATTCACCAGAAGCAAAAGTCTTTAGCAAGCTATGCATTCTTTTCTCCTTAAAAGTGTTCCAGAGCCTCAGTAAACCTTACTAAAAAATCCTGAGACATGAAGTTTTACTAAAACCCCATAGCGCGCTGGCTTGTCCCGATAATGGTCAAAAATGGTTAAAAGTAGTCTTTTTGGAGTGTTCTACGACCATCAGATTGATATTAAAAAAGGAAGTGATTGGAAAATGGATATACCCAGACTTAGTAGTCGAGGTACTTCATTATTTCCCAAGGCGAAACGTATAGGCAGTACTGGTTCCAATCGTTGGTTTTTAGTTCAATGAATGCGTCGAAGACGTGGGTGCCAAGGGTTTCTTTAATGACTTCGTCGCTTTCCATTTCATCTAATGCGTCTTTGAGTGTCGTTGGAAGTTCTTTTATGCCTAGCTCATTGCGTTTTGATTTGCTGAGTTTGTAGACGTCTTCGTCAACTGGATCGCCTGGATCAATCTTCTTTTTGACTCCGTCAAAGCCAGCCATCATGATGCAGGCGAATGCCAGGTATGGGTTGCATGATGGATCTACGCCTCGGTATTCAACACGTTTCTGTGCTGCATGTGAAGCACCTGTGTAGTACATAGGAATGCGTGCGAGTGCAGACCTGTTAGCTCTGGACCACATAACGTATATTGGAGCTTCAAAGCCTGGTACAAGCCGTTTGTAACTGCTGACAGTTGGACAACACACCGCAGTTAAGGCTTTAGCGTGGGCAAGTACGCCTCCGACGTAGTATCTGCCAGTTTGGCTGAGTTCCGCGTAGGCATCTTCTCCGTCATACATTGCGTTTTTGCCGTCCTTCCATATGCTTGAGTGGACGTGCATACCGCTTGCATTGTCAAGGTAGATTGGTTTTGGCATGAATGTGGCTATTAAACCGTGTTTTTTCGCGATGTTTTTAGCGACGAACTTATAGTATATTGCTCTGTCGGCTGTGTCAAGAAGCTCTCCGTATTTATAGTCGATTTCTACTTGTCCGACCGTGGCTACTTCATGGTGATGTTTCTCAATTGTTAATCCAAAGTTGTCTTCAAGCACCTGCGAGACTTCATTTCTGTATTCGACGGTTGTATCTTCAGGCGGGGTTCGGTAGTAGGCTTCTTTTGGTCTTAAGATGAAGCCGCCCGGGGTTATTTCTTGAGAATTTGGTAAAACGCGTGGTGCACCCCATGCGTCTCCTTCGCCGCTTTTTGGAGCAGCCCAGAGGTCCCACGTTAGCTTGGTTGGATCGATTGAGGAGAAGACGAAGTGTTCAAGTTCAGGAGCAAAAATTCCAGTGTACCCCATGTCCTTTGCTGCTTTTATAGCTCTTTTTGCCACGTAACCTCTTGGGCAGACAACAGAGGGCTCTTTTCCGCCGAAAGCTTCCAAAGCGTCACCGAGTACGATTGCGCTTTTCTGTGCTTCATCAGTTACCCAGGGCATGATGGCGAGTGTTTTTGCGTCGGGCATAAAAATCATGTCTGATTCTTCGATTGATTTGAAGCCGCGCACTGAGGATCCGTCGAAGCCTACACCTTCTGTAAAGGCTGCACCGCTCAAGTATTCTCTTGCGGGTAAAACCATGTCTTGAAGTATACCTCTTACATCGACAAATGCTGAATGCACCCATCGAATATTATTTGCTTTGAGAGTTTCTATTGCTTTCTTTACTTGTTCATCCATGACTTTCACCATATTAAATCATATGTTTGAGAATCCACTTAAAACATAAACGTATATAAGTTTATCTCTAAATTGTTTGAATAAACGTTCACTATGCAAAACGGATTTCTAAGGCAATCAAGTTAATTTAAAAATTAGATGCGTTCACACAAACTAAAATTTATTGAATATGGAAAGCTAGAACTTTCCTCTTTCTTCTCTTCGTAAAAAATCTCCAACGTCTAACACGTTCTTAACCGCAATCTTACGTTCCGATTCATTTAAATTATTCATTATCGTGCCAAAGCCAAGACATTCACCAAACTCGTTAAGCACCAAAGTAGCGTCACCCTTATGCTTAGACCCCATTACCTTCACTATTCCCGTTCGAAAAACGTCTCTTCCGCAGATGAAAAGCCAAGCCGCCTTCTGGTCAACCACAATCTTATTCGCTGCTACATCCACTAGCATGTTTAACAAGTTGAAGCTTGGAAAGAAACCCCCATTCTTGCCCACTTTACCCAGGTACAAGCCAGCATAAAAAAAATCTTCTTGCCCAACCTTTTTCAGGCGAGGATTCAAAAGATAATAACGTTGATTCTTTTCGAGTATAAACTGGGAGTTAAAGGCAACTTTGGCTCCAAAACGAGAAGCAAAAACTTCATACGGTCTCATTGCACCGGCACCTTTCTTAGTTTACATACAAAGAAACCCTGTGTTTTTTCAGGCCAGATTCTTCTGCAATTGGCAACTTCAGAGACAAGTTTTCTGCCAAAAACCTCGGTTAACCCATTTACCCCAACACAATCAATGCGCTGAATCTGCAGCCCCAAGTTTTTGACAGCCCAATCCATGTTTAACTCATCTTCCTCGGGTTCCAGCGAACAGGTAGAGTAAACCATTTCGCCGTTTGCCGCTAAACATTTTGCAGCCTCAGTTAGAATTTCCCGTTGCACCTTCGAGTTCCGCTCTATGTCGGCGAGGGTTCTTCGGTAAAACCATTGGCTGTCAGAAGCAAAGTTGCCCGAACAGGGAACATCCAAAAGTATACGGTCAAACGTGCGGTTCAGAGTTGCTGCTTGCCGTGCATCTAAATTATAAACGATTGTATTGCTAACGTGGCAACGCTCTAAATGGTTCGCCATCACCACTAACCGCTGCTTACTCGCGTCTAAAGCAATTACGGCACCGCTGTTCCCCATCAAATCGGCAAGTTGAACAGTTTTTCCGCCAGGCGCTGCTGACGCATCCAGCACTGTTTTACTATTCAATGATGTAAAGAGAGTGGCTGGAATTTGCGCGGCTGCTTCCTGAATCGAGTACATGCCAAGCAGGTATTCGGCTGTGGCCCCAGCTGAAACCTTTGATTTCGCTATCCAATACCCGCCCATCAAAAAGGGTATTTTCTCAAGCACAACACCTAAACTATGGAGCCTTTCTGGAAGATTTTTGCTTTTAGCGTTCGTTTGGTTTATCCGTATCGATTGCCTAAGCTCCATTTCCTTGTATTTCCAGCCAAGTTCTGCATAGCGATCTATGAAAAATTGTTTACCAGACATCAATTCTACATTGCAAGGAGTGAATAAAAACTTTGCAGCGGCGGCTGACCCTGTTTCTGATTTACTTCGACGCGGTATTTGCTTTGTTCGTTTTTGGTTCTTAAAATCTTTAATTTTCAAGTGGTATATATCATTCCTAAATACCTTGCACGTGCACTGTGCTGCTTCAATTTTTATAGTTGAAAAACTAACTTGTAGCGGGGGAAGCAATTGCAGAATCCTGCCGCCTGCGCATCCGAAATTGTTCTGGAAAAGGAAAAAAAGGCTCGGGAAGTAATAGAGGCGTGTAGAACAGATCGCGGCTTCAACGCCAGTGCACAGCACTATCATCAGCTATGGCTAAGAGACCTAGTATACTCGGAAGATGCCCTGCTAAGACTTGGATACCATAAGGATGTCGAAAATCACTTATCAGAATTTATAAAATTGCAGCGCAGCAGTGGACAGATACCAACTGTGATTGATTACAGCTCCAGCAAATTCATTCGTCAAAGGTATCAGTGCTGCCCATCCGATACAGAAATATTGTTTGTCATAGGGATGCACAAGTACGCTGCTATTGCAGGCAACAAGTTCCTCGAAGAAAACAGGGAAGCCGTGAAATCATGCGTTGCGTTCCTCGAGAGCAAACTGGATGCGCATCGACTTATTCCCGGCATGGATTGGAGGGATGCAATGCCAGTTTACATAGGCAAGTGCCTTCTTGCAAACCAGATGCTTCTGGCTGACATGTATGAGTTGCTCGGAAACTCTGCGGCGTCGAACTTGATTAAGGAAAATGTGAACAGGCTCTTTTATTTGAGGGATCTTGGCTGGTATGCAGACGCCATTCGTTGGGATGGCAGTGAATTAAAGCAGGATCATCACTTCGATAGCCTCGGAAACGCTTTAGCCATCCTTAACGGAACTGCTTCGGAAAAGGTTTCCAAGGACATCCTCATGGGTTTTAATGTTGCAAAAACGCCTTTCGGTTACAGAAACATAACGCCATACTACCAATTCAGCAGAGAAAAGGCACTGGCAACATGGTATAGAACGTGTCGGGTACCGTTCGGTGTATTTCTCAGAAACAGGCCTGGCAAATACCAGAACTCTGCGATATGGCCGTTCATCGAGATAAGAATGATTGATGCACTAAGAAAACTGCAAGCCGCCAGCGAAGCAAAAGCAGCAACCAGCATGGTGATTGAGCACAAGGGCTTCAACGAGTTCTACGATCCAACAACCGGAGCGCCAGACGGAAGCGAGGGACAGCTTTGGACAGCCACAGCCGTGCTTTCGGCAATTAATCAGTGCAGCTCTTGAAAACCAAAACCCAAGCAAAACCGAACCAGCCCGCCGAGAAACCAGGGAAGCGGGTACTTGACTGAAATAGCTGTTTTTGCCGTTGCTGTTTCAGCGGTTCTTGTTGCCGTTCTTATTTGGGTCAGAAAGAAAAAGTCATCATATTAGCCTCTGCTTTGAGGGTTTCTATGCTCGCACATGCGTTAGATGAAATAGACAATTAAAGCAACTATGCTGACTATTCCGATTGCGATATCCAATCCCATGACTGCTTTCATGATTTTCATGAAAAACTGCATTCTTTTCGACCCCAACCTTATCGCCGCCACGCCTGAGAACATCATTATTGCGCTGACCGCCAACATTATGACCGCGAATAAAGGATACATATTTTCTTTCTCACACCCCATTAAGTGCTTCTCACTCTGCTCGAAGGTGTAGTTAAAATCTGGTTTGGAACATTTGTTACTCACTGAAAACAGATTTTTTGGGCTTTGGCGGTTTGTTGCTTTTGCAATTAACTATATCTTATTAGTAGCTAGCCAAACAACCATTAGCCCAGAGGAATGGCAAAGTGTTCAAATTCGAAAAAGAGCAGCGTGTCTCTGATATTGCCGGCGTTAAAGTGGGCGGTCAACCGGGCGAGTACCCAACAGTCCTTGTTCCCAGTATATTCTACGACGGACACAAAATTGTGAAAGATCCAGTAAATGGCGAATTTGACAGGCAACGGGCGGAAATTTTGGTCAACAAATTAATAGAGTTGTCAGAAAAAACTGGAAACCCATTTTTTCTCGATGTCGTAGGCAACACATCCGAAGCGTTAGTTAAGTATGTAGACTTTATTTCCGATTTAACGCAGTCACCTTTTCTGGTCGATGGCCCTTCCGAACAAGTTAGAATCCCAGCAATGAAACACATAAAGGAAATAGGTCTTATGGACAGAGCCATTTACAATTCAATTGATTACCATGCAACAGACCGAGAGTTGACATCGCTAAAGGACCTTGGCGTGCAAAACGCTATTGTTATGGCTTTTGACCCAAAGAAACCTCTGGCTGAGGGAAGAGCAAACATCCTAAAAGGTTATTCGGGACAGAAGGGACTAATGGAGGCTGCTGAACTGGCGAGCATCAAAAATGTTCTCGTAGACACAGGTGTTCTTGATGTTCCCAGTATAGGCATTGCAGCCAGAGCTGTTCAGTTAGTCAAAAACGAGTTTGGGCTTCCGACGGGTTGCGCGCCCGCAAACGCAGTGACCGGCTGGAAAAGGGTAAAGAAAGGTGAATTCGGATCGGTAGCCTACAATGTCTGCTTGGGAGGTTCCGTTGTTGTTACACAAATGTCTGGGGCAAACTTTGTTCTGCATGGTCCAATTGAATTTGCTGAGGCTGCTTTTCCAGCGTGCGCGATGACCGATGCAATCATAGCCTACGCGGCAAAGAGATTGGGCACCACAACAAAAACACAGAATCATCCGCTCTACAAAATCTTTTAATGCAGTCTAGCCTAAAGTTGGGGTGAACACTATTTTGGGTGCGTGAGAAAAAAAGAGCTTTCAGGCTATTTTTTGGTGCCTGTGAAGGTCGCCTCTCCTAAGGGTCCCAGTTTCACTTTACCCGACATTGAGTCGCCGTTGCGTTTTGCAGTGAATTCAAAGGTTATGCGCCGTGGAAACTTTATCGATGCTTTCCACATCAGCTGGTCACCGTTAATTGTTCCGTCTGAAATGTTGCTGTGGCCTGCGCGACTGTCCATTTTACCCGTAAGCTTGTTACCGTCAATTGAGATATACAGTGTTGCCTTCTGGGTGCCCAGAGGCGTCTTCATTGTGATTTCCCATGTCTCTGAAACAGCCACGCCTTTGCTTTCTTCAGGAACAGTGAGAGAGGTTTCATTTTCTATTTCAGGTGCTTTATTTTTAACCGTTTCAGTCTTTTCTGGTTCTCCGAACAGTGTCGGGTCAACGATGTCCATGCCGATATTTTCGAATGACTCCTTAAAGGCGTCTGGATTAGACTCTGCAGCCTGCAAAGACAACTCAGTCATACGAGCCATACGTTCCACCTCGGTTTTTCCTCGCCGCCAATAAGCTTGGCATTTGAAATCGCCTTTTTGAAGACCGCGCTCCTCCAAAATGAACTTGCGTATTTCAGTAACCATCTTCATCTCGCCGCATGCCCAGACGAAAACTTTTCCCGTTGGCCATTGAAGCTCTCGAATCGCTTTCAGCAAAAGACCACTTGTGCCCGGTTCTGCGTTGCCACGATGTAGCCATGTCACCGTGAGGTCAGCTTTCGTGTCGATGGGTTGTTCTTCGAGCTTACTAGCGACTTCGAAGAAGGCAATAACCTTCTTTCCCGATTCTAAGGCTTCAAGGTCCGTTTGTGCACTGGGAATTGCTGCCTCATCTGCGCAGAGCACATACACGTCGGCTTCATGCGCGGTTAGCGGGTTATGACCGGAAGGGAGGGAGAACTCCACTACGCCTAGACGTTCCCCAACCTTTGCGTTGCGAGCCCAATCGCTGGCAAGTCCCGGTACTTTGTGCAGAGTGAAGTCAATGGTGAGTTCGAGCGCATTTGGATTAAATCGGCGTGCAGTAAAAGCCCGCACAAGCGGATCCTCAGAAAATGCGCTGAAAGAACTGACCTCGGTTTCGGACGTAGTCCTGTATTCAACTTGACCGTCAGGCGTGAGGAAAGGCTCTGGGGGATTGCTGTGACCATTCGGGGGGAAATAAAGACGGATGAGCATCTCAGGTCGCCAATGACCCTTCAAGCCCTCTAAGGCTACACCGTGAAGAATAATTCGCCTAACTCCTGGAGTTAGCTGCTCAACGCGAGAAACCTCGCAGACACCAGCGACATGATATTTTGGTTCATAATTTATTTTTTCTGTCACAAATAATCTCCTCCTACAAATTCTTCAACCACTGCAATTGGTTTTGGATACTCGGATACCTTTCTGTGTTTCGATGTGGAAGAAATACGGAATCCAAGAATTCTTTTCGGAAGTCTGGGGCGCTCATAAGCTCCACGTAGTTGACGCTATTCGAAATCTCTTTAGCTTCATTCCTTGCTTGCATAGACACCAGAGCCATTTTGGCGCCTGAAACAGCTGTGTTTCCTACAAACTCGATTTTCTCGGTTGCCAGGTCGGGAATCAAACCGATGAGCTTGGCGCTTTCAGGGTTCAGATATTTTCCAAAGGCTCCCGCGATGTAGACATGTTCAATGTCAGCCTCAGCAACGTTCCTTTTGTTCATAAGAACTGTAGCACCCGTATGAAGTGCTGCCTTTGCCAGCTGCATCTCTTGGATGTCTCTTCGGCTGATTGTTATGTCGTTATCCAAGCCAGTCTCGTGTTTCCAAGCAATAACAAATTTCGTTTCCCCATTAACTGCACGAACGCGTTTTGATTCAAGATTCTTGTTAAAATCTCCGCGCTGGTTAATTACCCCACATCTAAACATCTCGGCAACGGCATCGACGACTCCTGAACCACATATCCCGACAGGTTTGCAGCCGTCAATGGTCTCGAATTCTACATCCATTGTTTCAGAGTCAATTTTTACTCGTTCAATAGCTCCGGTTCCAGCTTTCATCCCATACTCAATATGCATGCCCTCAAACGCGGGACCTGCGGCACAAGAGCAAGCAACAATTCGTTGTTTGTTTCCTACAAAAACCTCGCCGTTCGTTCCAACGTCCATAAGAAGGCATATTTTGTCCATTTCATGCATCCCTGTTGCCAAAACGTCAGCGACAGCGTCTGCCCCGACAAATCCAGCTATGTTCGGCAGAACGTGGATGTTGCCTAATGGATTAATGTCGATTTTCAAAGATGCGGCTTTAACGTTTACCGCTTTTTTTATCGCTGGCACGTAAGGTGCAAAAAGAAGGTTGTTGGTTTGAATTCCGAGAAAGAAGTGATGCATCGCCGTGTTCCCAACGACTGTGACCTCGTATATATTCCGTGTGTTGACCTTGTTTTCCATGCATGCCTCAACAATCAAGAGGTTGATCGTTTCGATTAACGCTTGCTGGAGCTCCTTCAAGTTTCCGTCGTTGGCTTGAGCATAAGTTATTCTTGTGATTACGTCTTCCCCATGAGCCAATTGCGGGTTTTCTGCAGATTTAACGGCAATTGTTTTTCCTGAAGTTAAATCCACGAGATACCCCACAATTTTGGAGGTACCGATGTCAACTGAAAAGCCGAATTTATTTTTCTCTGTGTTTCCCAGTTCAAACGAAATTATTTTTTCGTCATTCCAAACAGTCGCCGTGCCTTTCCATTCTGCCTCTCTCAAAACATTAGGCAACGTTTGCAGCAACTCGTTGTCAATCTTCAAATCGGTAAAGCCTCTTTTCTGCAATGATTCAAGAAGTCGCTCAAAATCGGGCTGAACATCAACGATTGTGGGCTTCGACAGTTCTAGATAGAACTTTCTTATTGCAGGGTTCAGTTTTACATGCTGCTCCATTCCATGCAATTGGATTTTTCTTTTTCCCGTTCTACTCTCGGAAGGCACCATTACTGTGAGGTTGCCTTGAACACGTGTGCAACATGCCAGCCTGAATCCAATGTTTAATTCATATGTTGAAAGGTACTTCTGTTCGACCTCGGTTACACCGCTAACCTTAGCATTATTCTTGAGAATTACACGGCATTTACCGCAGGTGCCTTCGCCTCCACAATCAGAGCGTATGCTAATTCCAGCTTTTTTAGCTGCTTCAAGCACGGTTACACTCGGCTTGAAAGTTATTCTCTTGCCTTCTGGCTGAAAACAAATTTCAATTCCTTTTTTCATTATCATACCTGCCTGTATCTGGTCTATGAAAGGCGCATTGTCCGGCTTTAGCCGTGTTTGATTATAGTTTTGCAACTATTTGGTTTTCAGGTCGGACCAAAATCAATCCTTTTTCCATGTCAGCGCTGCGTATCTTGTACATGTTCTCGTGTGGAAGTTCGTTATCTTTCGGTAGACCTTTTACCCATCTGGCTTCTATGACTCCGCTAAACTTTAAGTGCTTCTGAGTCATGTGAGACGTGAATTCAACATATACCGTGTCGCCGACTTCATACTTGAACTGAGAAATCGGGTTGTTTTCGCAGAGAGCGGCACTTTCCATGGTTGAGTATGTGTTTCCACACTTTTCACATTGATACGATTGGGTTGGGCTATCTATTTTCTTCATAAGTTTTCGACCCTATTTAATTCCCGACAAAATTTTCTAACCGCACTCATTTGCATAGATGTTGCAGAAGTTTTGAATTGTCGAGATAAATGCTTCTTTATTGCCCGCACTAACCGATTGCTGGCAACAACTTAAACAGCGCTTGCATGTCTCCGTTAATTTTAATCAAGTTGTTTCCCATTGCTTCCATGGGGTTGATTGATCCGTCGAGGAAGCCCTTCATGGTTTCCACGTTATCGGCGGTCACCGTGGCAGCCGCGTCTTTCAAATTAATTTGTGACGCTGGAACTTTTTCGCTTGTTACGGTTCCATCCATGGCAAATCTCAATCGGTAGCCAACGCCAATATCGGTGAAAACTTGTTGAACCATTTTGCCCCAGCCTGATGTAAGACCTTTGTTTTCATTGAGCTTTTGCACCATGGTTTTCATGACTTCATCAGCCAATTGTTCTTTGTTTTGAGTCATCCTTTTACACCTCAAATTCCGCTTTCAATTTGGTATGGCTTGTTTAGCTTTGTTTAGTAGTTAAGTCCTAGTTTGGAACATTTGTAACTGACTCCAGAAAACTATGCGCTGGCAACTTCATTTGATCCTCTAATTCGAGGAGTGATTTCATTCTAGTTTATCTCTAGATTTTTTGATTCCTTCCAAACTGAATCGAAGAGGATACTGAAGGCGTTAACTAGTTCCTTGTTATTGGTTAATATAGCTCTTCGCTTGTGTCCACGCGGGTCTTTTGAGACTATTACTATGAGTTCTTCTTTATCTCTCAGCACGAAGCTTGGAAATACGTCTAAACCCAAATCAGCACTCCGAAATTCCACGTTTTTTGTGTTGCTCAGCCCCTTGAAGAGGACGCGAAGATACTGTCGATTCTCCTCGGAAAGTTTGCTGAGGATTCTGAGTTTGACTCCACGATTAGCATTGCTCTTCGTCAGCCGGATATTCTCTTTCACATCGGGGGCGTTTGACCAATCTTCAGTAAACGTTTCGAGCTCCTTTTTTGCATTTTTAATGGATTCCTTAGCTTTTGAATAAATGCGATTTGAATCTTCTACAACATCAAAACTTTCCGTTATGAGCGGGAACTCTGGATACTTTATCGCTTTCAAAGTGCTCAACAAGTTTTGCCGACTGTTCTCCAGCATTAAAACGTCGGCCCTTTTGGATTCAACAATTGAATCAGCGACTTGTTCAATTGAATTAGCCGAAAAATATGCAGGAGTATCAATCGAAGACTCGACAATAGCTCTGCCTTGCAGGTTTCTTAAATGGCGGTAAACTTGAACCTTGTTTACGTTCATCACTTGGCATATTTCCCTCGCTTTCTGCGGACCTGCTTTCAACAAAAAAATGTATATTCTCGCCTCTTGTTCAGTAAAACCCCATTCGAGAAGTTCAGTCAACGCTTTGTCCTTGTCTGGCGAATTTTTCCCTAACAATGGACCACTTGGGTATGGGACAAGAGGTCTTTTGGTTGATATGTTTTTCACCACCGATCTACAAAGTGTTTAGATGTTTTGGATGTTCTATCTATATATGATTAACTAGTTTCAGCTTTTTTCTACAAATAATAGCATTATTGGTCATCCTAAAACAATTAACGTCCTACAATCTTTTGGAATTCCAAAAAAAGAAAATTGGTTTTTTTATAGTCGTGGACTGACTTATTAGGCGAAGGGCAAAGGTAAAATTTTGCAAGATTCTATTTTGCTTTCAGCTTTTTCATCAGAGCCTCTGTTTTCTTTAGAGCTTCCATAGCGTCCTCGCCAGAGGCGTCCGCTCCAAAACCCTTTGCCACATCTTCTGTGAATCCCCAGCCTCCGCAAATAAGCCCAGTTTTTTCTCTTATTCCTGCTTTCCTCATTTCCTCATCTATATCCTTCACTCGGAATTTCGTAGCTCCTAGAATTGCTGATGCGCCAATGATGTCTGCGTTCACCTCTTTTGCTTTTTCAACGAAATTTTTGGCGGGCTGGTCAATGCCTATGTCTATCACGTCAAACCCGGCTCCGCAGAGCATGGCTATAACAATATTTTTGCCGATGTCGTGAAGGTCTCCCTCAACCGTGCCGATCACAACTTTACCTGCAACAGCAGCCTTTGCCGATTTCAACAACGGCTGAATAATGTCCATTACGGCTTTGGTCACGTCTCCTACCATTATCAGATCCGTCAGGAAAAACTCGTTCTTTGCGAATTTGTCGCCGGCTACAGTCAACCCTGGATGTAGGCCCTTCATAAGAATATCGTATGGAGGCACTTTCATATCTAATGCTTTGTGTGTTAACTCTACTGCCAGTGATTCGTCTTCATTGATTACTGCTTGCTTAAGTTGCTCAAAAATCTCTTCCTTGTTACTCATTTTTTTTCCTCCATATCTCCCTTTGTAACTTCCTACAGGTTTATGGGATATTTCCCATATTGCTTTACGTATTTTATGAAGGCATCAACGTTCTGAGGAGGCGTCCAATAATCTATCGCGCCGACCGCCATTCCGAATCCTACACCTGGAGTCGAAGTGCCTATCTTAATATGTTGCTTGACTGTTGCTTCTAGAGTCGGTAAATCTGTTAGAATCGCTTTGTCTGGTTCACAGCATATGTACGCCTTATTAATCTCTTTCGTGAATTTTCTCATGGCTTCAACCGGTGTTTCAGTAGCGAACTGTAGAAATTGAACAGGTTCATATGCGCCCGCATCAGCCGCAATTTGAACATGCGCCTCTTGATTTCCAGCGTAAGCCCATCCGTCTAAAGGACCTTTTTTGGCAAATTCGCCACAGTATTGGGCAATGTGGTCTTTGAACACTTGTGGAGACCAAGCTGAATGATGCTGGCAACACCACACAATGTCCGCGCCTGCTTCTCTGAGTGCTTTTGCGTACTGTATCGCGAAGTCAGTTGTTTTTCTAATCTCCTTGTGCCATAAGTCAGGGTTTTTCATCGGTTCAAGGAAGCCTACTTTTAATCCGCGCATAGATTGCCCAACTATCCATTCTGGAGGAGTACAACATGAAGCGCCGACGGGTATCATATCGCCAAGACCGTATTTTTTGAAAGCTGCTTTCATGTTATGAATCATCCACAACATGCCCGGATAAGCCCCGTCTTTTCTAGGGTCTGGAACGACCAATCTGTCTACATCTTCAGGGGTTTTAACACCAGATTCGATCATAACAGGATGAGCACGCTCTAAATACTTTGCCTTGCCACCCCACTCAGATTCACCATAACTATAACTGTAAATCTGGGGAACATGTGAACCGAACCTCGCGATGCTTGCTAAATGCGCTTTCAAGAATAATTTAGGGTGTTTAAAAGAGTCTATCGGTTTCACAGCGTCCGCGTAACCGTCGAGCGCTTTGATTGAATAGGTTGTTTCAGGATGAATTTGCACGTGGATCATGTCAACCTCTTGGCCTGCCACCATGGCTTTCCAGCGTTCCCAAGGCGTCATCTTGTCTTTCTCAATATTCTGCTTAATCTTCTGACAATACCTTTCTATCTCAAGCTCTTCTTCCTCTGAAAAGGGAAAGTCAAGCTTCGTCCACGGCGTGTTAAACCATTTAGGTGCATCTTCCATAAATCCCCAATTAACCATTTAAACCACCTGAAAAGCTGTTTGAGGCGTTTTGTTATATAAGGTGTAGGAATTTACTTTTGTAACTAACTGATTTTGGCAAAAGATTTACGCGACAAATAAATAATTCGAAGGTTTTCGAGAGCTCAGCTTTCAGTTTAATTTTCGATCTCCCGTTTGAAGGCGCCGCTGCCACCAGCCTAAGAAAAAGTCGCAACCCGCAAAACCTTCAAACCCCAAACCAAAAAGATAAGAAGGCACTTCGGCGTCACCGCCATTACCCAAAAATGAGTTCGGATCATGCCGCCCAGCGCACTCATAAATAAGCCATAGCCAACCCCCAGCTAACAAGCCCAATCCACCTAAAAGCAGCCGAGAAAACAATCAAAGGTGGCAGCTGAGACGATTCTTTGTTGATGCTGAGCGGTGGAACTTGAACCCACGAAGGCTGCGACAAAGGATTTTAAATCCCCTCCACATCTTAAGCGATCAAATGTTATTTATCGAGTTTTAGCGATTTAAGTTAAGCAGCATTTTCGCAATTGAATTGAATGCACGCGAAACTTTTAAATCTATAACTATAATTATAGATTAAAGGGTGGCTATTATGCCCACAACAGTTCAGGTAAACGAAAAAACTCTTCAAATGCTCAACAAAGCAAAAAAGGAGATGAAAGCGAAAAGCCACGATGAAGTAATAAAGAAGTTACTTGTCGAACGGAAAAAGATTCCCTGCTCAATGTTCGGGTCAAACCCTAAGCTCACATCGTTCACTGAAGAGGACCGAGCTGAGTTTCATGAGTTGTAACTACATCATAGATACATACGCTTGGATCGAATATTTTAAAGCTTCCGAAATGGGTAAGGCTGCGAAGGAATTCATAGAAAGTGAGCATTCAGTTACTCCGACAATTGTAGTTTCGGAAATTAGTCGGAAATTGAAAAAAGATATTGAACTTGGAAATGAAACCCGAGAAGGGCGATTACGGCGTTTAGAATTTATAAGGGCAACAAGCAGGATAGTGGATTTAGATTTTGAAATTGCCATAGAGGCAGGGGGAATCAGCGAGGACCTGAAGGCTGAAGCGAAGGGCTGGGGTTTGGCAGATTCAATAGTTCTGTGCACTGCCAAAAGTTTGAAAGGGAAAGTTGTCACTGGAGACGAGCATTTCCGCCGCTTAGACAACGTGGTTTTCGTGAAAACTTAAATTTTTATGGTGCCTGCGGTGGGACTTGAATCCGCAAAGGCCTGCGCCAGGGAATCTTGTCCGCATCCGTATCTTAATAGTCAATTTTTTGTGGCATCGCGAGCAAAGCCAGAAGAAATGAAGAAACACATAGATGCGCTTAAAGAGGAATATTAAAGCTTGAAGATGGTGCTTGCCAGCCGATTCGTCATGGAATATTTCTATTCATTGGAAAACCAAAACCCAGGCAAAACCGAACCTGCCACCAAGAAAGCCGCCGCGCCCATAACCGACAATAACTTCAGCATGGAGTCAACATGGAAAGTCGCAGCTGACCGAACCGAAAGTCGCAACCCGCAAAAACCTTCAAACACCAAACCAAAAAAGCAACCCAAAACACAAAAAACCAACCTCAAAAATCGCGACTTACATCACCCCAAAAGTCGCAACAAAAAAATTCAGCAAACAAAAACAAAAAAACCATAAACCCAAAAACAGCGAAGACCAATCAGAAACCAAACAGACAGCACCGAACTTTTTCCTGAAAGTTTGCCATAAGGTTAATAGGCTACAAATTCACTTTCCATGTAGCTTATCACTTTCGAGAGATAATAAAATGCTATCTATAAGTAAAAAATCAACCTTTAAAATTACAAATATAATCAAAAAGGAGACCGCATAATTATGGCGCGTTACAGGCAAACAGAAGAAATAGTTAAACTGATGGAAAACCCAACCATCATCAGAAACACAAGCATCATCGCTCACGTTGACCATGGAAAAACCACCCTCTCCGACAGCCTTCTAGCCGCTGCAGGAATCATCAGCACCCAAACGGCTGGGCAAAAATTGTTTCTTGATTCCTGGGATCTTGAGCAGAAACGCCAAATGACCGTTTTTGCTTCAAACGTCAGCTTAGTTCACACTTACAATAATCAGGATTACCTCATCAACCTCATCGATACACCTGGCCACATTGACTTTTCAGGCGCAGTAACAAGAAGCCTCAGAGCAGTTGACGGTGCACTTGTGGTTGTGGATGCCGTTGAAGGACCCATGACTCAGACAGAAACCGTCCTGATGCAGGCTTTACGTGAACGCGTGAAACCGATTCTTTTCATAAACAAAGTTGACAGACTCATAAAGGAAATTAAGCTTACACCTCAGGAGATTCAAAGAAGATTCGCCAAAATTCTCCTAAGAATAAACAATTTAATCGAGAAGTATGCACCTGCAGAGCACAAGAAAGATTGGCAGGTCACAGTTGAAGATGGACGTGTGGCTTTTGGCTCAGCGCTTCATAAATGGGGTTTGAACATTGACCACATGAAACTAAAGAAAGTTACCTTCCAAGACATCATCGACGCCTACTCTGGCGCTCCTGAAGATGTTGGAAGAAAAGTTGATGAATTAAGCAAGAGAGCACCGTTACCAGACCCGATTTTGGACATGTTCTGCAAGCACTTACCTAATCCCTATCAAGCACAACCATACAGACAACCTCAGATTTGGCCAGGAGACGTCAACAGCCCAACGGGTCAAGGCATGGCGAAAGTGGATCCTAATGCTCCTTTGCTCATGTGCATATCCACAATTGAAGTTGACCCACATAGCGGAACAGTTGCAATCGGCAGAATCTTCAGCGGTTCAGTTACCAGAGGAAAAGTAGTCCAACTTGTAAGCAGCAACCAGAAGGGAACTATACAGCAGGTTTTCATGAGTATGGCAACAGACCGAGTCATCATTGACCGTGTTCCAGCAGGCAACATCGGCGCAATCTCAGGTTTACCATCCATACATGTAGGCGAAACCATTGCGGAAGAGGGTGTAGAAGTTCACTCGTTTGAAGGCTTAAGATACGTTTCAGACCCAGTTGTAACAGTAGCTGTTGAACCAGAAGACGTCAAAGACCTGCCATTGTTCGATAAAGTCATGCATAAACTTACAACAGAAGACCCTAACCTGCACTTCATCATGAACAAGGAAAGCGGCGAATTCCTCCTGTCAGGTATGGGTGAGCTTCACCTTGAAATCACCGCTTACCGCATGCAGGAAGCAGGCTTAAAAGTTAAACTTAGCAAACCAATCGTCATCTACCGAGAAACCATAAGTCACGATTACCGTGGTCCAGCAATCATGGGCAAAAGCCCCAACAAGCACAACAAGCTCTGGATAACCATTGAGAAGTTGTCAGATGATGTGATTGAAGCAATAAAGTCTGATAAAATTAATGACATGCAGAACAAGGATGAACGAACTAAAGTACTACGTTCATTAGGTTGGGCACCGGACGAAGCTAAAGGCGCAGTCGCAGTTGAAGAAAACAACATCCTTTGCAATCGTATCAGAGGAAGACAATACGTGGAGGAAGTCCTTGACCACATTAAAACTGGGTTCCGTGAGGCAGTGCACACTTCACCTTTAGCTAAAGAACCAGCTTACGGCTTAAAAATCAACCTTGAAGACATTGTACTCCACGAAGACCCTGTTCACAGAGGCCCAGCACAGGCCATCCCAATGACTTGGAGACCAATATACTGCGCTATACTGCTCAGCGATCCAAAACTGCTTGAGCCGCTCATAAGTTTCGAATGCAAAGTTCCAAGCGAATTCGTCAGCGCCGTCATCACTTTACTTAACAAGCGACGCGGCAAAATCTTAGACATGCCCTCCGAAGAAGACATGATCACTGTTAAAGCTGAAATGCCGGTTTCCGAAAGCTTCGGCATCGCTGATGAATTGCGCGGTTCCACTTCGGGTAGAGCTTTCTGGGCAACACAGTTTAGCCGTTGGGCACCAGTTCCAGAGCAGATGCAAGCTGACACAATAAAACAGATTCGTGAACGCAGAGGTTTACCACCAGTTCCGCCGAAACCAGAAGAGTACTTCGAATCGGAGTAATTAACCTCTTTATACTCTTTTTCTACAAGTTTCTTTCTTTTTGCGGAAAATCTAAGATGCTATATGTATCTTTTTTCCTCTAAGCAGTACCATTTCTGATACTGGTCAATGAATATTATAGTTTGTTTACATGAGGGGCAGGTTGACACCTGAGGAGACGGATATTCTTTACACATTGGAGAAACAGGCGCTTGCGAAGATTTCGGATGGTGTGAAGACTTATTGTGGCTCGGACCAGTTGACAAGGCAAAATAGGACGTTCTAGCAGCGTACAATCCCACTGCAGCTATTACGAACATAAATGATGCTATCGCGGCATAAGGCGTTAATGTAGCTATCAAAAGATGTAGAGCGGTTGGAGGACTGACTGCGGCGAAATAAGAGTTTACGTACGCCACCGAATATCCTGCGATTGCATCAAGAGCCAAAAAAACGAACCCAAAACCAAGAAAAAGATAACCCACTGCTCTCCAAATATTCAATTTGTGTTAAGCTCCAAGTCTCATTTTGGCACAAATCCAATTTAAGATTTATGAAGGATAGCTACACAACTGCTCTAGTCGAGTACTTCTGTGGTCACACAATCTCAGCGACCGATAAAACATATCTCAACTGACAGCTGATGAGCTTAGGAAGACATACAAGCAGTTTGAAAAGTATTCTGATTTTCAGCGTGTTAATATTTCTGTTTTCTTGTCGGCTTCTACTGGAGAAATATTTCTGTTTTAGGACTATTTCGGTTTTAAAATATGTCGGCAAGAGGAAATAGGATTATTAAACATTAATACACAATACTTATAGAGGGTTCCAAAAATGAACATGGCAAAACACAATTTCAAACCTTTACTAAAAAATTACGGATCCATGAAGAAAAATTACACGTTACTAATAGTAAGCTACGAGTCAACCAACGACGCAGTAGCCGACAACGTTGCAATGGCAGATTTAAAAAACAAGAAATTTGAAGTCAAACAAGGATTACGAGGAAAGAATTTCTACTCCGTAGAACACGTCCAACCACTCAGCGGCGAAGAAGCCAATAGCATAATGCAACCGTAATGGTTGCTTTTTTGATTTAGGTTTATCACAGCATTCGTTTTGATTTTGATTTAAATTTTTTTCATGAATCCAATGAAAATAAATTGGAAAGCCGGGGGATTATTTGAACGCCTTCGAAATTGGAGATTTTACCTGCAAAATCCTCTTTTGTTGTGGATTAATAATTCATAAAACCTATTAAGATTGAAGCTTCACAATGACAATTATGTGCACTTTACCAAACATGCAAACTCAAGATTTGGAAGAACTTTTGCAGCCAAGAAAAAAACAGAGGAAAAAAACCGAAGCTGAAACGATTGAAATAATCATGCCTGCCACAATCTTTTCTTGATAAACCCGTTAAGCTGCAAATAAATGAAATGTTTTCATCCAAAACCTGCAAGCAAGCTATATCTCTTCGATGAAAATAATCTGCATTCTTCACTTTCATTAATGTCTCCACTGTCCGGAAATGCAGTTTCAAACACTTGCGCGCACTGCCTTGTCCCGTATTATGTGGTAACAGGTTAGCTTCTTACTATTGTTTTTTCAATTTTGTAAGGGGTTTTGATATGTCAAAAAAATGCTTCTGTTGTGGGCAGAAAATAGAGGATTCTGATGTCTTTTGTAAACAATGCGGAAAATCCCAAAGATAGCCTTTTAAAAATGCTTGAAAAAGAAAGAATTTTTTTAAAAACTCGGCTTTACCTACGCTTTGCATGGAACGGTTTTTAAGAATGTTGTTTCTGCTAATGCTAGAACGATTTCAATCTTGGTTGAGTGAGCACTGGCGGAGAAAACCGTGGCAGATGGCGATCGAAGCAATTCAGAAATATTCACCGTTAAAGAAAACGTCCCTTTAGCGCAGCCTCCCGTAACATCAGAAGAAATTCTGACTCTGCCAACAGACGAGTTATTATCTCGTCTTGGGACTTCAACTCAGGGTCTAAGCTCCCAAGAAGCAGAACAAAATCTAAACATTTATGGCACCAACGAATTAGCACGAAAGAGGAAACGTTCTGGTATAATCAGTTTTCTGCTTCACTTTAAAAGTCCCTTGATAATCATACTTTTGTTTGCAGCTGCGTTCGCTGGGGCCACTGGCGATGTTGCGGATTTTAGCATAATAGTTGTCATTGTATTAATCAGCGTTGTTATTGATCATTATCAAGAATCCAAAGCGGAAAATGCCGCTGAACTTCTCAAAGAAAAAGTCAGTACGACGGCCACTGTGCTTCGTGATAAAGTTAAGACAGAGCTTAAACTTTCCCAAATTGTTCCCGGCGACATAGTTTACGTCTCGGCTGGAGATATCATCCCTGCAGATTCAAGAATCATCAGCGCTAAGGATCTTTTCATAAATCAAAGTAGTCTAACCGGTGAATCGTTCCCTGTTGAAAAGACAGCCAACAGGTTGGAGTCAATAAACGTATTGTCTAGTTCGATTACTGAATGGAACAATTATCTGTTCATGGGCACTTCGGTTGTAAGCGGCAGCTCAACGGCAGTCGTTGTGAGAACTGGCGGCTCTACAGAATACGGAAAAATTGCTAAGAAACTTATTGCAAAGCCCCCTGAAACAGAATTTGAGCGAGGCGTAAAAGGATTCAGTTACCTCATCATGCAGGTTACGTTCGTATTGGTCCTCTTTGTTTTTATTGTACTTGCCCTGTTCCATCGAGGATTAGTTCAATCACTTCTATTCTCAGCTGCCCTAGCAGTAGGGTTGACCCCTGAACTTCTACCAATGATCATTACGATGAACCTTTCCAAGGGCGCCGTAAACATGTCGAAAAAAGGCGTCGTAGTGAAGCACCTTCCTTCGATTGAAAATTTCGGTAGCATGAACGTTTTGTGCACAGATAAAACAGGCACCCTAACGGAAAATCGCATATCGCTAGTGTTGCATATTGATTCGGAAGGTAACGAGGATGAAAAGGTATTTTTGTATTCCTACTTAAACAGTTATTTTGAAACTGGACTAAAAAGTCCTCTTGACGACGCAATTCTATCTCATAAGGAGATTAATGTCGAAGGTTTCCAAAAAATCGATGAAGTCCCATTTGACTTCGTCCGAAGACGTGTTTCTGTTGTGGTTGAACAGAAAAGAGAAAGATTCTTCATAGCAAAAGGCGCTCCAGAGGATATACTGGAAATTTCAAATTACTGCGAAATAGGCGGTATTATACAGGATATTAGTGAAGAAGTGCGAAAAAAGATTGAGCAAAAATACGTTGATCTGAGTGCAGATGGCTTAAGAGCTTTGGGTGTAGCATACAAAAAACTCAGAGAAGACAAAGCCGTCTATTCAGTTAATGATGAAAATGACATGGTGTTTCTCGGCTTCGTCGCTTTTCTTGACCCTCCAAAGGAAACAGCCAAAGAGTCACTACGGCTTCTAGCCAAAGAAGGAATAGAGCTAAAGATCTTAACCGGCGACAACGTGCTAGTTACTAGAAACGTTTGTAACCAACTTGGCTACGAGATTAAAGGGGTTGTTCTCGGAAGCGACATGATCCAAATGAGTGATGATGCGTTAGCTCGAGTTGTGGAAGAAGCCAACGTATTCGCACGTGTAACTCCAGTGCAAAAAGACCGCATAATTAATTTGTTAAAAAGCAATGGCCATGTTGTTGGCTTCATGGGTGATGGCATCAACGATGCTCCCTCCCTTAAAACATCTGATGTTGGCGTTTCAGTTAACAACGCTGTAGATGTGGCGAAAGAGTCTGCCGACATCATACTTCTAGAAAACGACTTGACAGTGCTAGCTGAAGGTGTTATCGAGGGAAGAAAAACTTTCGGTAACACCATGAAATACGTCATGATGGGTATCAGCTCAAACTTCGGTAACATGTTCAGTGTTGCAGGTGCAGCATTATTTTTACCATTCCTACCAATGCTATCCATACAGATATTGTTAAACAATCTTCTGTACACTTTCTCTCAAACTACAATAGCTACTGATAATGTCGATGAAGAGTATATTGAGCGCCCAAAAAGATGGGACATTTCCTTCATCAGAAACTTCATGATAGTGGAAGGTCCACTCAGTTCAATCTTTGATTACGCCACGTTCTTTACAATGTACTTCGTTTTTGGTATTCCGGTAACTGCAGCAGCATCAGGCGTCCCGCTGGCAACAATTTATCAGCAACACATGTTCCAAACTGCCTGGTTCGTGGAATCGCTTATCACTCAAACGTTGGTGGTATTTGTCATTAGGACAAGGATATCGCCCTTCTGGAAAAGCAAGCCTGGCAAGTACTTGGTATTGAGTAGTCTCTCTGTAGTTGCCGCAGCCCTTATAATACCTTATACACCAATGGGAGCACTGTTTCATTTTGTACCTCCGCCACCCCTATTCTACGCCTTTTTGTTACTGTTTGTCGTTGTCTACCTGTTCCTGGCTGAGGTAATAAAGAAATGGTTCTACAAACGGCATGCGTACAGAATTGAGCAAGCTTTGGTTCCGAAAAGAAAAACCTTCTACCTCAGCAAGGGTGCGCGGCTAGTACAGGATATAGCTGCCGTGGTATGTTTGCGTGAAGAGAACGAGATTTCTTTTGACTCACTGATTGAAGACCTGTCGAGAAGTTTAAACTACCCCATTGATTCAGACAGAGTATATCAGAGCCTGCAGTACCTGCGTCAAGGAGGATTAATCGATGTTGATTGGCACAGGAGGACAATTAAAAGGGCAGGGGCTATCAAAGAATACATTACAAAACGGATTGCAACCAGCCCTACATGGCCATTGGTATATGATGATTGGCTTCGTATAAACAGGGCAATTCAAGACAAATACGGCAAAGCCAACCCTGACTTCCAAGATCTTTTTTCGCCAAGGCAACATTAAAGTCTTCAGCAGCACTATAAGTTCTACGGCTCACTTTTCGACACGGCGCGGGTTTTTGCATAAATATTAACTCTCGGATTGGGGTTTTACTAAAAGCACTTTAGCCGAAAATTGACTACGACAGAAACTATTTAAGACATAGATGTCTTTCAAAAACGTTAATTGGCAGTTAAAACGGTTTGGCAGCCCGTAAACTCGCTAATAGCGGCGCCAAATAAAAAATATTGATGTCGACGAAAATATGCAAGGAGTCCACAAATCAACAAATTCGAGAGATGCTCCTATAGCATCAGCTTCGTTGAATATAATTAAAAGCCACTTTAATTCCTATCTAACCTTAACCAATAATTTTCCAAAATTAACTATAAAAAAACTCCTTTTTGACGAACTTTAGGGAGGCAACCAGAATTTCACATGACGGCCTTTCAAGAAATTTCTGGGAAATGTTCAAGGAGACAACATTAGCCTACTCATTTAGCATAGCTGGATTAATTGCTGGTTTTCTTATTGCTTATCAGCTTAATGTTTTCAGGCTCTCACCCTGGGCCTTTGCTCTTTATCCAGCACTCATAAGCATAACAATAATTAACGGTTTACTTAGTGGTCGCTTAAGTACTGCCTTACATCTTGGCACGATTTACCCTCGATTTTCTGGAAATACAAAAAGCTTCCATAAATTAATCGATGCTGTAATTGTATTAACTTTAGTAACAAGCCTAACAGTTAGCTTAATTTCTTTATTTTTCGGTTACTTGCTTTTGGGCATAACCCTGGCTGATTTCCCAGCTATACTATTAGTAATGGTTTCAACATTAGCAATAGGTCTGCTTTTTTCTTTGGTAACTATTAAGGTTGCCTTTATTTCTTTCAAACAAGGATTAGACCCTGACATCGTAGTTTATCCAATAATATCTACAGCATCCATCATTTTCATAACTCTCTGTTACATTGAAGTGCTAAATTTATTTTTCTTTTTGCCCTATTTTGGCAGATTAGCAATTCTAGCTATCGGCCTTACACATGTGTTTCTCGTTCTATATTTGATATCACAAGACAAAAAGGAACCTGAATTCCTGAACACCATAAGAGAATCCCTCATTATGCTAATGTTTGTAGTCATAATTTTAACCCTAACAGGAAGCATTTTCAAAGAAATAAGTAACTTTGCAGAAAACCGGAAAGAAATTTACACGATTTATCCAGCCTTAATTAACATGGTAATCAATGCAGGCTCAGTTGTAGGCTCCACCGCTAACACTAAGCTCGCTTTAGGTTTACTTACACCCTCCTTCTCATCAATAAAAAATCATATTAAAAACATTACCAGCGCATGGACAGCCTCACTTTTAATCTCCACCGTTTTAGCCCTCATATCTTTAGCAATTAACCGTGTGTTTCTAATATCAAGCGTGCTTAATTTTATGATAATAATTTGGTTATCAAACGTTATAGCTGTCACAGGTATAGTGCTTTTATCTTACGGTATCGCGATATTAACATTCAGAAGGGGCTTGAACCCTGATAATTTTGTCATCCCAATTGAAACCTCATTAGCCACCATAGTAACCTCATCAGCTTTACTGTTAGCTTTATTTCTAATCCGGTAGCTTGAGGGTATAATTAAAATAATTCAGAGCCATATTTTAGTGTGGGGCGACCTCTAGAATATGCCTAAATTTGAAAAGATAGAATACAAACCTATCCCCGTCAGAGAGCTTTTGCTTGAAATGAAAAATCTATCTGAACTAATGATTGATTTAGCCTATTCTTCGGCTTTGTATAATGACAAAGACCTTGCTGAAGACGTTCTTGCGCTTGAAAGCCGAGTAGATACGTTGGCGTACCTTTTAAATATGGAATTAATGGTCGCTTCAAGAGACCCAAAAGACGCAGAGGCAATGGTCGGCATTTCCATAGTGGCTTCTGCCACAAATAAAATTTCAGATGCTGCCGCCGATATAGCAGCCATAGTAACTCGCAACATTGGTATTCACCCCATAGTTGGCGAAATCTTTGAAAAAGTAGAAGAACGCTTAATTAAAGTGACCGTTAAGGCGAATTCAATGCTTGTTAAGAAAAGGATAGATGAACTGAATTTAGCTGCAAAAATGGGCGTTGATATTATTGCCATCCGCCGAAATAACGATTGGATACTTGACCCCAAGGGCACAGAAAGAGTCTTCCAAGGGGATATCCTAATTACTCGTGGTACGTCATTAGGCATTGAAGAGTTTAAAGATTTAGCTGAAGGCGAACTTGCAAAATTAAACGTTGCAGAACGCGCGAAATTCGAGGCAATCGTTTCAAGATTCGTAGAACTCAAGGACACATCTGAGTTAATGTTGGATTTAGCTTATTCTTCCCTGATGTTAAACAGTAAGGAATTAGCTGAAGAAGTCGAGCACCTTGAGGACCGCATGGACCAAATGCATACTGATTTCGAATTGCTTGCTTTAACCAGCGATTTCAAAAAAGAAGAAGCCTCAGGTTTTCTTGGTTTAATTAGGTTAGGTGTAGCGACAGAAAAAATCGCTGATGCCGCTGCAGATATAGCTGAGGTTGTTCTAAGAGGCATTGAACCACACCCAATCTTGAAGCTGACAATTAAAGAAGCAGAGGAAACGGTTGCCCAAGCTTGTGTTACTGCGGATTCTCCGCTTGTAAACAAGACTCTTAAAGAAGCCCGTGTGCATGAAGAAACCGGTATGTGGATTTTAGTAATTAATAGAGGAGAGAAATGTTTGCGTCCTCGAGCTGACTCAAAAATCCAAGTAGGCGATGTATTGGTTGCTTCAGGATATGCTGAAGGCGCTGATGACTTAAAGAAGCTTGCTTCGCCAACCCAAACGTGCAGTGTTGAATAGTTAGCTTCTTTTTTTCAGTAACAACTTCTTTTGAGCGATGGACTAGGCTGTGAGATGTACTCTTTTCCAAGCAGCGCCAAAGGCTAAATCCTACGAGACACCTCGAATCCCCATCTACGACCACGAAACTTTTGCGTTTCCGGGCTTAAGATATTCAACTGCGTTCCATCCGTATTTTCGCCGCCGATAATTAAGTCCATTTTCTTTTCTCCATTTCACTTTTTATCAGTTATCTGGTTCTTAAGAAGTGCCCTTAGCTTTTAGGTGATCAGCAATACTTGGCGGAACATTCTTCGCCATTTTCAGCTTTTCCTCTGACACATTAAGCATGTGCAAAAGTTCTTCTTGGTTCTTAACGAAAACGGCGCCCATATTTTTCAAATCCTCAAACAACGCTGTTGCTTGTCCCTGAGTGAAATCTCTGCTTTCAATAGGCACCTCGTCAATGACGAAAAGCGGGATGCCTTTTTTCAGGGCTTCCTTCGCTGCCTCTAGATTCTGCAGGTTACCGTTGCCAAACGGAACTGAAGTCACCACAACGGTGCTCGCCTTACTGATCATGGCTAAGTTATCTTTCCGAGTTTTCTCGGTTATGGGAGAAAACGGCGCTTCACTCATCACCGGTATATTCAGGAATTCCGCAGTCTCAAAATCGGTGTCCAACACGTTGAGCACTCCAGCCGTGACGCTGTAACCTTCTTCCAAAAGAATCTTCATGAGTGCGGTTCCAGTGCCAGCTCCGCAAATCAAATGAATCGCGCAGTTTTTTATCGGTGAGTTCTTTGGAGGTGACAACGGAATAATGTAGAGAGAGTTTGTGACAAGATTCTTTTTCACTATAGCGTCTACTTTAAACACGCTTTTGATGTTTTCACTGGTTAGAACTTCATCTAAGCGTCCAGCCGAAAAAATCTTCCCTTTGTTCAGCAGTATGGCTGTATTGCAGTAGCGAGCAGCCAAATTGAGGTCGTGGATAGCGGCCATAACAATGATACCTTCTTTTTCACAAAGCGACTTCACCAAGTCCATGATTTCCAGCTGATTGATAATGTCCAGATAGGTGAGCGGTTCATCCAGCAGCAAAATTTTAGGTTTCTGCGCTAACGCACGCGCAATAATTACCCGTTGCCTTTCGCCTCCGCTTAACTCGTTTACGAATCTTCCCGCCAGATGCCACGTATTCGTTAAATCCATTGCTTTTCGCGCAATAGCCATGTCACTTTCAGTTTCCATTTGAAACCTTGACATGTGTGGACTGCGCCCCATCAAAACAACCTCTAACGCTGTGAAGCTGAAACTGATAGTGTTATCCTGTGGAACCACTGCCATTTGCTTTGCCAAATCCATGCTTTTGAGAGAGTAAATGTTCTTATTGTCCAGCAGAATGGTGCCCTTATGGGGTTTGAGTGTTCGGCTTATGCTTTTAAGAAGCGTGCTTTTTCCCGATCCGTTTGGCCCGATGATTCCTACGAAATCACCTTCCTTCACTATTAGGTTCACGTTCTCCAAGATTTTGATTGAGCCGTAGCAGCATTCGACGCCGTCAACATTTAACAAAACCATGTTTAGCAGTCACCTCAAAGCGAATAGCTCGTTTTTCTTCTTCTAAGCAGATAAATGAAAAAAGGTGTGCCTACAAGGGCTGTTATTACACCGACTGGCAACTCAGCAGCGCCTGTTGCGACTCGTGCAACTGCATCACAAATCACCAAGAACATGGCTCCGGTTATCGCAGAGGCAGGCAGTAGGATCCTGTGGTCGGGTCCGATTATCAATCGGGTCATGTGAGGAATTATCAAACCCACGAAACCTATAACGCCGCTGATGGCAACTGCTGCTGCTGTTATCAGGGAAGCTACAGTAAGGAGAAATATTCGTACTCTTTCCGTATTTACCCCTAAATGCTGTGCTGTTTCATCGCCCATGGAGAGCATGTTTAGGTCTCGGGTGAAGAAATAGGTGAGGGCGATGCCTATGAAAACAAAAGGCAGTATTGTCCATACTTGTAACCAAACGATGGTCGAGAATCCTCCTGCCAGCCATGCTACTATTCCCGTGAGTGCTTGGCCGGAACGAAGTTCCATTAGTGTTTCAATAGCCAGCAGAAAGATGTTTACAACAATGCCGGAAAGAAGCAAGGTTGTTGTCGGAATTTTGGTTCCCACCCTTGAAATAAGTAAGACCAAAAACACGGTTAGTAAGGCAAAAATGAACGCGAAAAGTTGCGCTGTTCCCAAGCCTACGACCGTTAGGGCTGAGGTGATGTAAAGGACGGCAACCGTGTAACCTACTGATGCACCCGCGGATGCACCCAACAAGTATGAATCAGCCATGGGATTTCTAAAGACACCTTGGTAGATTACTCCTGCCGCGGCTAATCCCGCGCCGACTAGAGCTCCTGCGAGTACACGTGGAAGACGGATTTGGAGAATTATTGCCTGGCTAGATGGCGATATTGACGCTGAATTGATTGAGTTGCTTAAAAACGGAATTTGTTTGCCTAAAATGTCTAAGATTTGTGAAAAGGAAATAGAAGCGTAACCTATGTTGAGAGATACAAGTATGGTTACAACAAGAGCCGCTATTAATGTGACTAAGATTAGTTTCCATCGTGAAGAACGCTTAATGTATGTGCCTTCAACTTTGTCTTCACTCATTTTATGTCACAACAAAAAATTAGGAGGTTGAATTAAAAAGCTGCGGATACAAGTCAGAAGCGACAGCATAGACGCAGTCGGCTACTCTTGGACCAGGTTCAGCGAACAAATCTCCATCGATTACGTAAACTCGGTGGTTTTGCACTGCACTGATTGTGTTCCATCCTGGTGTAGCCTCCACTTGAGCAACACTACCATAGAACGGGGTTATTCCCATTTCTGTAGGTAAGAATATCGCGTCGGGGTTAAGCGCTACAATAGTTTCCGAGGAAACTGTTGGATATTGTTGGGTTTCGTTAGCAAAAATGTTAACGCCTCCAGCCGCGGTTATAACGCTGTTTATCCAAGTTGTTGAGCCGGATGACATGAAGCTACCTTCGGGAGGCCCCCAAACTTCGTAGAAAACTTTCATCGAAGTTGTGATGTGTGCGTCTGAAATTTTCGTGGTTATCGAGTTGATTGTGTTAGTTATGTTTTCAACTACTGCCGCTGCCTGAGTTTCAGTGCCCGTTGCTTTGCCTACTAAGGTTATATCGTGATAAATGCCTGCGATGGATGTCGGATTGAGCACCACCACGTTATATCCTGAGGCTCTCATGCTCGCAAGGTTGCTGCCATCGTTGATGTTATCGGTTAGAATTAAGTTGGGATTGAGCGAAGCGATGGCTTCCATGCTGGGGGTTCCATAGCCTCCGTCATATGTCATGTTGCCAGCTGCAACCCACGCTGAGAAGTTGTATGGGTAATCGTCATAGGTTGTTACGCCCACAACTTTGTCGCCGGCACCGACAGCGAACAGGATCTGTGTACAACTGGGGGCCAACGAGACAATTCTTTGAGGAATACTAGTCAAATTAGTTACGTAACCTTCATCATCTGTTATCGATATGGTCTGTTGCGAAGCGGTTTTGCTCTTATTAGGTGCGTAATAGTTAAGATATACAAAAGCAGAAGAAACAATTAAAACGATGATTATAATTGCGGCAATGTAAATGACGTATTTGTTTTTCATCTTTGTTAAATCTCCTCAGATAGGTGGATGGATTATCCATCTTACTATATAAGCTTTGTTTTAACTCAAGTTGAGGTCAAGTTGAGTAATAAGTTGCAAAATTCGTAGCGGATGTTGAATACCCTGCTCAAACATCAAAAGACTCACATTGAAGCATTAGCTCAGAAGATTTCTATCAAAAGAGCCGAAACTAATTTGCATTCATTTTTGACTTGGAAACAAATTTGGGCTTATCAATCTTATATGGTCTTGTAATTTCTTGGACAAGCTAATCGATTAAGAGCAGAGCGTAGGTTTCAGGGTTTTTCTCAAAGGGTAAAGTAAATTTTAAGCCAGCTTTTTCCGCGGTCGCTTTGACGTTAACTCCGACTCCTTCTTCGGAATATCGTCTCATCGCGGGATGTACGCAAAATCCTTTTTCCAAGTTGCATTTTTCACACAACTGACAAGACCCAGAGACGAATCCAATAGCAAGAAGATACCCTCTTTCCGCAGCCGCTTTTTCGAGCTCTATGACGGTGCTAAGCAATTTTTTCACATCATCCTTCCAGACGGACCAAAATCTTTCCACTTTTGCCTTCATCTCTTGGGGAACAGCGGGATCATTTGTTTTTGTAAGATACTTTATCAGTTCTGCGTCTCCCTCGGCTTGTGATTTAAATTTCATGAACAAGGCATAACGATATTCGCTTACGATTTTTCGAAACTCCTCTGGCGTAGGAGCATAAGGGGGGCAAGCCAACGTCTTTCCATATTTTTCGCAGCCCAGTTTGCATTTGAGGACAATGCGGTCTTCAATCACAATTTTTTCAACAGAGATAATCTTTGCGGCTACAGCACCCAATTCTAACGCCTGCTTTCTAAGAAAATCAAACGATCTCATCTCGTCATCTTTTGCCATGACAACTCACGATTCTAACTAAGCATCGTTAAGTTTATTATAATTTTCCAAAGAGCGTGCATGCTATTGTTTGTCAGCAAACGTTAATGCCGCTTCGCGAGGTGGGTTAGGGTTATGGGTTTTTGCGTCTCTTACTTCGTAGTGTATGTTAGCTGCACTTTTCATGTTCACATTTTCTATTTCCTGAGGCGCCTTGATGTTGGGTTTAGAGTGTTTAGAGTAATGCTTTAATGCAAATTAACAGTTAACTTCTATTGAAGCTTATGATACTTGGAATTTGCGGTAGCCCAAGAGAGCAAGCAACTGATTATGTGTTGAAAGAAGCTCTGCGAATGCTCAGCGAGAAAGGGTTTGAAACTCAGTTGTGGACGGCTCAGGGAAAATGGATCGAGTTTTGCATACACTGCGATTATTGCCTCACAAACAAGGAATGCTTTTTCCAAGATGATCTGCAGAACCTTTATCCGTTGATGATCCAGGCAAAAGGAATTATCTTTGCGACACCGGTCTATAACGGCGGGGTAAGTGCCCAAACGAAAGCAATAATGGATAGAACACGCGCATTAGCTGCTTCAGACAAAAATGTTTTCAAAGGCAAAATCGGCATGGGCATAGCGGTGGGAGGAGACAGAAACGGCGGCCAAGAATTCGCGCTTATGCAGATTCACACCTTCTACCTCATAAACGGTATGTTACCTGTTGGTGGAGGATTTTTCGGCGCTAATTTTGGTGCAACCTTCTGGTCTAAGGACACTTTGGATGGCGTCAAGTTGGATGAGGAAGGTTTTAGAAGTTTGAAGAAGACTGTAAAGCGGTTTGCAGATTTCATGGAGAAGTATGGGGAAAAATAATGGGTTGATCGTTATGAGTGAAGGCGTTAAAGCGAAAAAGCGTAAGGTTGCTTGGGGGATCACTGGTGCCGGCGATAAAATAGCTGAAGTATTGGAAGTTATGAAGGATTTGAAGAAGCAGTCGGAAGATGTTGTGGAGATTGAGGTTTTTGTTTCGAAAGCTGCTGAAATCGTGTTGAAGTTTTACAGGCTTGAGGATGAGTTGAAGAGGAATTTTCCGAAAGTGCAGGTTGAGCTTAATTCTAATTCTCCTTTCTTAGCTGCTTGGATGCAAATGCGCAAATACGAGTTTTTGCTCATAGCCCCTGCAACTTCAAACACGGTTGCTAAAATCGCCAATGGCATAGGTGACACGTTGATTACTAACTCGGCGATTATGAGTTTGAAAGCCTTTGTGCCCGTTTACATACTGCCAACTGATTACAAGGAAAGCATCGTTTACACAAAACTTCCAAACGGCAAAGAAATGAAGCTGAGAGTACGCAAGGAAGAAGCTGACCAAGTCCGAAAACTTGAAAAAATGGAAGACGTACATGTACTGGAAAACCTGCAAAAAATGAGAGACACTTATCTGGAATGGCTAAAAACAATAAAATCCTAAAAATGACTTAGAATTCTATTGCTCCGAAAAAACATATGCTCCTTTGTATTGTAATTATAAAAAAGAGCATTCGCAGCGTTGAGTTGGTTGACTTTCAAAAAAGCTTATATTACAATCAATCCGATAAAAAGTAAATAGGGTTTGGAAAAGATGAAAGGAGCAATAGTATTCTTAGCAGTGTTTGTGGTTGTTTTCTTAATATCTCTAGGTGTAACTTCGATTCCGCCTGGACAGGCCTTGTATAACCTGCTTAAGCTACCCGCTGCAACAACGACGTACAAGGTAGGCGGTGCAATCTACGGTGACGTCTTGATAAAGGCTATCTTCAATGGGGTGGTCTATGGAATCATCGTCTGGCTAGTATTCACAATAGTAACGTATAGGCCTAAGAAAAAAAACGCCTCTTAACAATCAGCAAAACGTAACCGCTACGGTCGAGGACAAAAACCGCAAGTGAATCCGAAATAGGTTTAAAATGGTTTTTATTCCTATTATAGGATTTAAAAGCAATTTTTGGTTAAGCTTCTGTTCTCCATTTCCTTAACGATTTACAATGTTGGATCCCTTGGATTCCAGTCTTTCTGTCGTTAGTCTTTTTGCAATTGGGTGTATAGATTGGATTTTTGTATAATAGGGTTTTAGTAAAACTTCATGTTCAGAACTTTTTAGTGAGGTTTGCTGAGACTTCGGACCGAAACTTAAAGGAAAGGAAAATGCAAATGTTGAAATCGCTATTCCCACGAATTTTAATCGGAGCCTTCTCAGCCACACATTTTTCCGTTATTTTTTTTAAAGGACTAAAAAAGGGGGAAAGCAGTTTTTGTTTTGCTTCTTTAGTTTATGGTCGTTTTCTGAGCAATAGCACTACGATTACAGCGCCGATAACGATAATGACGATTACTATTATTGCTACTCCTAACATGACGGTCCCGGTCGATGCCAAGCCTGTTGGTGGTGAAGCCGTTGGCGCTGCTGTTGGTGCTGGTGCGCTAGCGTAGAAGGCCGCGTTAGCAGAAGATCCGTAGTATGCTTGTGTGCCTGCGAAGGTTGCTGTAACCGTGAAGTTCCCTGGTATGGTGGGTGTCCATGTTAGGCTGTAGAAGCCGTTTGGGTTAGTTGTGGCGGTGCCTATGTTGTAGTGGTTGCCGTTAGAGTCAGTGACAGCTACTGTAACTGGAACACCTTTGAAGTTGGTTGGTTCTGGCTGCTGGTCGTAAACGTATTGCATCCATTGACTCATGCTGGCGTCGGAAGCGCATGGAACGCCGTTCGGAAAGTCAGCTGCCTGCTCTGCCTGCTTCGTGCCTGCGGAGATATCCATGACTGTACCGCTGATTGTTACCGGAGTTGCAGTTGTCACGCCTACGCTGGGCGCGTTAACTGTGGTCTGGCTGGGTCCTCTACCCACAATTTGGATTGCGTTGTTGTAGCTGTTGAACATTACGTTATAGCCGTCTGCCATAGCGTAGCTAGTAGTGAAGAATTGGCCGACGAAATCCGAAATTGTCCAGATTAGTGCTCCATTTGTTGCATTGATAGCACTGGCTACTGCACCTGGGAAAATCGGTGTTTCCTCAGTGTGCTCGGTGGTAACCAAGTATACTACTCCGTTGCCGATAGCGTTTATGAAGGTTGGATAGACGCCGAAAGGAGTTTCAATGCCAGCGTTTGTACTGTTGTCTGATCCTACTGGACCGTTGCCGTAGGTCCACATTAGATTTCCAGTTGCATCATTGAAAGAGTAGATTATTCCTGCATAGCCGCATGCATAGAGTTGGCCGTCAGCAAGTGTGCAGCTTATGGTGCCTGATGCGGTGGAGCCGTAGTAGTCAAGTGCCGCCAGCGGTGCGGTTGGACCCCAAATTTGCTTGCCGGTAGTCAAACTGAAACCGACAAACTGATTAGTTTCCCTGTAGTCTTCGACGAAGACATTGGTAGCCGGGTCCATTCCACCCCATATGACAGTGAAGTTGCCTGCCGGCGGTTGAACCGTGTTTGACCATAACTCCGCACCCAGTGCACCGGTAGTTGAGTTGAGGTTGATGCCAAACCATTCATAGGAAGTGTAGCTTGGAGTGGGAAGGAAATCAAACTGGCCATTTGAGGGCAGGTTACCAGCGTACGCAAGCAAGATATCTCCTTGGATGGCTCCGGTCTCAGTTATGGATCCTATGGACGCGCCGTTGAGCTTTGCAGTGTTGAGCCACGGTACCGAAACGTTAAAGTCGTATAAGCTTGCCACGTACGTAGGTGCCCCTTCGTATAAGATATAGCCGCCTGTCCAAGTTGCATCTACGGTTTGACCGGTAGGAACACCCATAGCGTTGCAAGCGATTTGACCTTCACTTATCGGCGGAGGCAAATCTGGCGTTGTTGATGGACCAGAGTATAAGTCATCCCAAAGCCTAGATGAATTCCATTCTTGCAGATACCAATTTGGAACCGCTGATGTCCCATAGTTAACGAGGTTCAATCCCAGATATTCGCCTTCCGGACCCAGCATTGTTGCTTGGAATGTAGGAACGTTGGTTAGGTTGAACAGTTCTGCTCCTGTGAAAGCATCGTAAAACAGCCATTCAGTCTGAAAAGTTACGAATGAGAAAGCTGATGCAACTAGCATTGGTGGCCAAACTCCGTGTTGGTTGCCGTCTTCGGCGTCGTATACGTAGGCGAATGATATTGCGGAGCCAAATTCGTTGCCGTAGGGTATATTTTCGCTCCACATTTGCTGTCCTGTTTCTAGGTTAATGCAGACGGTTGGTCCACTTGAGGGTTCGGTTTGGCTGATTGGTTCTGTGAAGATGAGCAATCCGTCCACAATTATCGGATTCTGGAATTTTTGATCGTACGCAGAGCCATCACCATAACTGTTTGCTTGTATTGTAGTGGCATCTTGTCCGACGATTCCACCGGGCGCAAGAGGCATAGTCCACATAATATGTGGAGTCAGAGATCCTACTTGTGCCGGTGAGCCGAAGTTTTCCCCGTTGGCTCCCCCAGCGAGGCTGACGGCGATTCCTACGTAGTTAGGTGAACCCCAACCTAGCCAGTTTGACGCAATCGTGTACCATGCGGTATTTTCACCGTATATAGGTCGTGTCCAGAAAGCAGTTGGAAGCGGAGTTGATGGAAGTGCGCTAATCGGTGTTGATTGAACAGTGAGGTTTGTTGATGCAGTCGCCGCAGTATAAGTGTCGCCAAGCAGGGGTGAGGTGGGGTCGTTGGCGGTGGTTATTGTTGTTGCTGGGAAGTTGAAGGTGAGCGTGTATGTGCCGGTCGTGGTGGGAGTGTAGTAATAGTCATAGTCCGATGTTGTGCTTGAGACAACTCCTAAAGTTTCGGTTGTTTTTGTACCATCTGGCGCAGTAATAACGAGACTCCATCCGCTGAATCGATAATCATTGATTAATTCCGCATTATCCCCAAAAACCGGCTCAACCCACATGATAATTTCGACCCTTTGACCGATGCCTGTCGGGTTAGGTGCCACATTGATGTAGGCGTACGTTACAAGATTAGTCGACGCGTGAGCGCTTGGTATTAGCATCATTGAAGCTGTCATTGAAAGCATAAAGAATATAGCAATCGTAATAGCTGCTGTTTTGTTTTTAGCAATTTTCATTTTTATTTTCCTTTCCTTTTATTTATATTGAGCAAGAAACATAAAGAGCATTTGAAAAGAGCAACTCCATGCTTTTTGCTCAGTGAACATTTTTGTCACCAACTTATTTATAAAATTATGCAAAAAAACGCATAATAGAGCGCGAGCCTTATCCAAAAGCAGAAAACTGACTTAAAACCTTTTTTTCTCCATTTTAGGAACAACCTTGCGAGCATACAGATTGGATTTTTTTGTGATACTAAGTTTTAGTAAACTCCCTATCTTTATTCTATGCCTTTTTTCCTGTCGCTGAAAGCGGAAAAAAATGGTGCATCATCTCTCAGTAGCTTTTTTCGTCTGTGTGTGCCCTCCTGCTCGCCTGCCTGCTCGCATGGATGCATGCCTGCTTGCCGTCCGGGGGGTACCGGGGGAGAGAGAGGGTAGGTAGGAGAATGTGTGATTGAGTGACAGAGAATGATTGAGTGACAGAGTGAAAGTGTGCGTGATGCAGTGACAGTAAGTGATGCAGTAAGTGTGTGGCAGTCAGAGAGAGAGAAGAGGATTAAATTTTAATCCCCAAACCCAAACCCTTCTCTTTAAACCGCTACTTATTCTTTACTCCCTCCTCTTTCCTCCATGTGGCAAGGACGACCTCTCTGAAAAAACCGCGATAACAAAAAAGAGATAATTAGTAAGTCGGAAACGGACGTGAAGAGTTAAGGACTAAGAGATAAGGCTTAGGTCACGAAGCAGACGAGGTTGTTTGGACGTCTTTGCCTTCTTGTTGAAGTTTGTCATTTGTTTCTTTGGATTTTTCCGATTTCTTCTTGATTTCGTCCTTCCATGCTTCAATCTTTGCCTTCTCGTCACTGTTAGCCTTGGCGGCTTTCTTTTTAAGTGATTCAATCTTTGCTTTAGCTTCATCTTCTTCTTGTTTCGACCTTTCTTTTGCGTGTTCTATCTTGGTGTGCAGTTTGGTTTTCAAATCGTCAATTTTTTTCTGGATCTTGGCCTTTTCACTTGGGCTTGATTTAGATTGTTCTTCTTTTAGCTTGTTGATGTCATCTTTTGTTCCAGCAACTTCTTTCTCGTACTGTTCCTGTTCAACGTTTTTTCGCGTGCATCTAATGACTGTTCCGCCGATCGCTTCCATTCGTTTGTCTATGTATCTTGTCTGATCCTCACTGATGTCTGCTACTACCGCCCATTTGCCGTGTTTAAGTTTGGCTGAAGCTTCGTCGAGAAAATCTGCATCGACTCCAGCTCGATAAATGTCCGACATGGCTCCTGCATAACTTCCAGCAACTGCGCCTGCGCCCTCGCCGACTGCTCCTCCTCCCAAGAGACCGATTAGAGCACCGATTGCTGTACCACCAACAGCTCGAATTGGAAGATCATTGCTTTCCTTCTTTACAGTAATCTTTCCGAGCATATTTTTCTGTATGACAGATTGGGCATAAAGGGAAATGTCGCCTTCGGCATCGAGTTCGGTCAGAGCTTCGCTTCCTTCGTACGCTTTTTGCTCGTCACCAAAAACTATTACCAACATTCTCTCCATTTAAGATTCACCTCTCAAAGTTGATTTGCAGAAAAGAAACTCTCCTGCAAATTAGACCGTGCTAAGCGCTATCATATATATTTTACTACATGTGATCTCAAGCCACAAACTAAATTAATTAGATCTTTCGAGAGAAACGAGCTAGTTTGCTGGCTTCTTTCTGCAAAAACTAATAGGCAAGAGAGGAAATTAGGTTTGAACATTCTAAAGCAACCTGGTTGGCTCCGCGCGTTAGAAATAGTTACAGGGCTCTTGGCAATAATACTCGGGATTATAGTGCTTATCTACCCAGGGTGGGGCGTTGCCACGCTTGTTGTCTGGCTGTTGATTGGTCTCATATTCCTCGGAATCTGATCAATCGCTCTAGGAGGCTACGACGGCGTATCCAATGGCATCAAAGTGCTGAGCGTTATTACTGGAATAATATCTCTGATCCTTGCTTTTATGGTAGTTATTTTCCCTGGCTACGGCGTTGCGACTTTGATATGGTTTGTGGCGTTTGGCTTGATGATCTACGGGATCGGAAGGATAGTTCTGGCCCTACGAACTCAAGGTGACACCTGGGGGACTAGAGGTTCGATGGTTGCGGTCGGTGTGCTCGCTGTGATTCTATCGATTTTGGTGCTCGCGCTTCCTGGAGTCTCGTTACTGACGCTCTTAGTTATCCTATCGGTGGTGCTGGTCGTGGGTGGGGCTGAAGCGCTTGTCTCCGGCATAATAGGTCGAACTTGGCTTGGAAATCTTGTCCGTGCGGCAAAGAAAGAATTTCAATGAAAAGCAGATCAGTTTCCATCCTCTCTTTTTTCTAGCAAAAATTTTCGTGTTTTTCGGATGCGTTTAATAAATTAAGCAACAGCCCGTTTTTCCTTGGAAAAAACCATAGTGAGCTCGCTGGGATGCGTGCTCATTATTTTACGCGAATCCTCAAGCGTAAAAAGGTGCAAACTTGGAATATGAAGGAGAGAAAGCGGTTGGGTTTGGGGATTAAATTTTAATCTGAAGTTGGCTATGCGACATCGAGGCATCAGAGCTCTGGCGCCCGCCGCTTTCCCATCAGTCTCATGTGTGGTCGAGAACCTGGCTGTTTTCTATTCTGCCACGAAATGCATTCATTCGGCATTAATTACGCAGATTTCACATTAAAAAATAAAAATAAACCTGAATGAACAATAATAAGCAGAAATAAACAGTTATGAACAATATTATACGAAAAGGAGCTCAGAAACGCTTTTATTTGACTTTACAAATCTGAAGGATTCAGAAACTTGAGATGATTAGAATGAAAACAACAATAATTGCAGCAATTCTCTTGACAGCAATCGCAGTAACTGGTCTAAATTTTGCAGGCGCATTCGCATTTACGTTACCATCAGTCAGTCCAACCCCCCACACCTCGCCCATTATGTCGGTGCCTTGTACACCCATAATTCCGATCCGAAGCCACTGGGTTAGATTAGATGGCAACATTACCTCATGGGGAACACAAGTGTCTCCAGCAGTCAACGGCACTCTTACAGTAATGGCTGCAACTACAAGTTGCAACGGAGTTCCAGCAAGCTGGTTCGACTCAGCCGATGCGATTTGGACTAACGCAACAACCAACTTCAGACACGACGGCAACTTCTCTTACAACTTTTATGCAGCAAGACTTGTGAAAGCCAACTTCACCATGGTTGACTTCCAAGGAAACAACTTCTACATGAACGGCACTTGGAGCGTCTTCAACGTCACAATCTCACGAACAGTGATCAAAACAGACGGGTCAATAAACATTCAATCGAGCAGCCAGATCACACGTCTTGAAACCAGAGTGTACGGCGAACTGAACGTGACCAATTCATGGACTCAGTTCACTCTAAACATCACTGGAATACCTCTGCTAGACGGCACAATCCACCGATCAATAGAGAGACAGACTACGTTTAACAGGTTTGATATAATCAACGGAGGAACAGACAGCACAGTGACACGAGCCGACCTAAAAGCTATTTCAAATGACTACGGAGCCGTACCGGGAATGCCGAACTACGACGAAAGCATGGACTTCCGTGGCACATATCAGATAGACATATGTGACATAGCAACCGTAGCAGCCAACGTACAGCCATAAACTTTGTTTCATCCTCTCTTTCTTTTTTCAATAAAGCACAACTAGCATAATCTGAGAGGATTAGCACCCACAATCCAATTCTTTTTGTTTGTCGCCGTTACCGCACGGGCAAACGGGCCAGAAGCACGCGCGTTGGCTTTGTTAAGTCGACTTTGCAAAATTTCCGTTAAAATTGACAATTAACGCTAATGGATTTTACAAAAAGTATAAAAATGCTCAAACGACTAGTTTAGTAACGCATCCCGAAATTAAGGATGTGAAAATATCCTAAACTTGGGAAAACTCGCTATTACATTTTTAAAGAGATGCTACCGAACCTGATCGTCGTTATGTTCTCTTTCGGAGCAATATGCATAGCGTGCAAGTTTATGGTGCTTTATGACCATTGGGTTTTCTTTCCTTGGTGGCTAACAGTTGAAAAAACGAAAAAACAAACCAAGTATAAAACAAATATTAGTTTATTTTACAATTTTCTTAATGATAAGTTCAGCTTTTGTAGTTTTCCATAGTGGAGTAGTTAAAGTCGCTATTAACACAAATTTGATGCCTAAACATCCAAAACCAACCCCAACGCTCACCCCGACTCCTACAGCAAACCCGACTCCTACAGCAGCAACCCCAACTCCTACAACAACTCCTACACCAACCCCGACTCCTACAGCAATCCCTACGCCTACAACAACCCCGACGCCGACATCGACTCCAACGCCTGTTAGTTCAAACGAGTTTTCTGGAATTTTTGTTCCAACTTGGGATGGTGTGGATGATGGATTTAGTTCAATAGATTGGAGTGTAATAAATTGGCTGTGTGTCTTTACTTTAATTCCAGAAACAGATGGTGCAATTTATTATGACATTAGCAATACTTCAATAAATTATGCTGCTATCGTAACAGCTTCTCATAGTCATGGAGACCCGTGTTTTGTTTGTTTAGGTGGTTCACTGTCTAATCCTGATCCTTATCCGACGATCATAAATACACCTTCAATTTGGCAAACTTTGATAACTAATACTATTTTTGCTGCGCATCAATACAGGTACGATGGCATAGTAGTTGATTTTGAATGCCAAACTAATGGAGATTTCAATGGGGTCTCCTACGCTGATTTTGTAAGTGAAATGACTGCACAAGCCAATTCTGCAGGATTACAAGTTTATGTTTGTTGGGCTGCATGGCAAGATTCATCAACAAATCCAACATTGCTTGAACCAGTATGCAACAAATTGATGGACACGGTTTATCCAAGCAGCACAAGCGACAATACACTGTCACTATTTGAATCCCAAGTTTCTTCAGACGCAGCTTTAGTACAGCATCCTCAAGACATGGTGTACGGTTTCCTTGTTCCAGCGGAATCTGGATTGACAGAAGCTCAATGGTTATCAGACATGCAGTACCTTGTGGGACTTGGCTATGGAATGTTCTATTGGGAAACCGCTACGGCTGTTCCTGATGATTATGCTACAATATACACAGCTCTGAACCCCTGAGTCAAAGAAACATGAACTCAGTTCATGCTCTCAGCGCGCATGCATGTTCCGAAATCAATTGGAAAACTATTGATTCTTCTCGTTTTGCACAATTTTGTTTTGTGTTAACGGCGTCTCGAGTTCTTTTCGCTCGTTGCAACATGAAAAAACGGCTGGAATATTGTTTAATGCCGGCTAAAGTTACGTTATGTCTAAACCATCCTTTATCTCTTTGACCGTTTGTTCAAATTCTTTATGTTCCATCGATACTTTTGTTTCAGTTATCACATAGTAGCTTCCTTGTTCAGCTATGTCTTCTAAGAATTTAACGTTAAGAGCATATGGCGTGAGTTCACCTTTGTACTGCCGTACATCGCATACAGCGCAATATTCAAAATCAAATTCAAAGGGTTCGGATATTTTGCTTACGTCAAACATAGGTTTAAGCGCAGTTCCTTTGTTTTCGCCCATATCACTTAAAGTTATATGAGTTGTTCGAATAACGTGTTCGTCACATGCAAGTTCAAGCAAAAACATCTCTACATTTGCAAGCTCTTCAGATGGAGGGGTTTGTTTGGTAGGGGTTTGCTTGGTATAATCGATAAGGGCTTTCCTTAAAGTGTGCTTAGGAATAACAGGCAAATCATCAAATGCTTTTTCTGTATCATAAAAAAATTCTTTGTTTGCTGGATATTTTTCCAGTAGCCAATTTCTAATCTCTGAATGCCCGCAATAGCTGTTTAGTGCATTTCTAAGGGTTTTAATCTCATCAAAATCGAGATAATTATCATTATTTTCTTTATCGCTCATTTTTTCATTCCCTTACTTAATTTGTACTACTTATAGGATTTAAAAATTTGCCCAAAATTTCGAATCGGTACCTCTAAAATTCATGCTTCTTTTACTGCACCTTGGATTTTTTAAGAGGGAAATGCTTTTCATGTTAGGCGCAAAAATCGAAGAGTATAGCGGTTTCATCTTAGTAAATTATTGGGAATAAAAAAAAGAAAAGACGAGTAACAGACTTTACATGATGCCGCTCGAATGCTATGGTATACGTTTTTCTTTGCTTGATGGAGCGTGTATGTATTTATTCACTAAATCTCGCTTATTTACAACGTTGAGTTGCTTGAAGAGAAAATCAAACTTTGCCTCAAGTTCAGCCGCAATGGCATCACGCGTTTCCTGTGGCAATCTCATAATTTCTTTCTTGAAGGGACCTAACGCTTTTTTTCGGGTCTTGTAGAAAAATTGATCTTCAGTTTCGCCCTGTTTAGCCTCGCCTATGGCATTGACTTTTAGCCATGCATAGATTTTCTGTTTTAGATCATCTGGAAAGTGCTTTGATTCGTAAATCATGTTCTGAAACTCCGTGGCTAAATGTACTTCAGCAGCCTCACATTCAACAAACCTATGGAAATCCTCAGGAGGCAGCGTTGACGCTCCATGCTGAACAGCACCCGCCAATCCATATTCTCTACGGGCAATCTCAGAAAGAGTCTTCAACGTGTTAAAGTCAAGCATTATTTGCGCGATTGAACCGTCAGGTAGGACAATGCCACCGTGAGTTGTTCCCGTCTGAACAGAAATCTTACTTATTCCAGTTAAACCCTTGCCCAGCTTTTCTTTGAGGCCAGCCATAAAAACGTTCAAGTCCTCAGGTGTTGAATTCTGATGCCCAATCTCGCCGATCTCGCCGCCCATCGAAATCGTAATTCCTTTTGGTTCAAGATGGCGGATAAACTGGGTGAGCTTTGCGCAGACTTCGTAATTTAGGAGTTGTTGTTCTTTAAGAGTTGGTTTGGCTAAATCGACGAGTGTTGATGAGTCAATATCGATGTTGAAGAAACCCGAATTAACCGCATCCACACTTAAAGCTTGCAAGCCTTCAATTTCTTTATTGGGATTCTCTTTGTACTTGGCTGCGTTGGCTTGGAAATGGTCTCCTTGAATAAAGACTGGACCCGAAAAGTTTTCTTTTATAGCTGCTGCCATAACCGCGCTTGCGAATTCAATCGGCGGCTGATTAGTGTAACCCATCTCAGAGCGGGCAATCTCAAAGATGAAAGCGCCTGAATCATTTTTATTTGCCACCCTGAATATTGCACGAGCCAGATCATAAGTCAGAGTCCGCAAATTTATCGCGGGAACTGTGAAACCAGCGAATTCGCCCCTGCCACGAGCCACATAAAATTCTTGGATGCTTGCGGGATAAATCCCCTTTTCATAAGCAGCATCAAAGATTTTTTTGGCTAACAGCTTCTTTTTTGCCACATCATCCTCTAATACTAGTTCCATTACAGTTTTATCAACATCAAATGATTCTTTACTAATAATCTCACTTCCTCAAATTGATGCCTAACTTAACCAGACCCAATCCTCTATTTGAATATTAAGCAACGCTGAGAGCTAACCCGGTTTAGGCTTGCATCTTAACCGCTCAGGCACATTTTTTGCCGCTTCAGCTGTTTGGGCGGTTCTAAAGGTTAAAGTTAATATTGTTTCGGCTGCTTATTTGGTGATATGTCTTTTCATGTTAGACGCAAAGACCGAGAAATCACCGACCCAAACGAGCTGCGGCAAGTGCTGAAAACCACCAAATACGTTACTGTTGCTTTCTGCATGAATAACGAGCCCTACCTTGTCTCACTGAGCCACTGTTACGACCAAGCAAAAAACTGCCTTTATTTTCACTGTGCGCCAGAAGGCAAAAAACTCGTTTACCTAAAAGCCAACAATAGGGTTTGGGGGCAGGCTATGCTGGATTTCGGCGTCACCGACGAGTGCGACTACGTTTACACCTCTGTCCACTTCTCAGGCACAATGCACCTAATCGACGAATTGGGCGAGAAGCAACACGCAATTGAAGTGCTGGTGCGGCAGCTTTCCCTCAATCCCGAGATGAAGCTGGCTAAGATTAAGCCTGAAAAGCTTGAGAAAACAACGATTGGCAGAATCGACATCGACTGCATGACGGGCAAAAAAGGTTCGCCGAACAGGGAAAGACTGCAAGAGTTAAAAGATTCCGTGTTCCGAAGGTAAGCACCCTTTTAATCAAGAGAGACTTCAAGCATTAAGCGCAAAACTGTTTCCTAAGGTCCCGCTTGGTTCAGTTCCACTTGGTAAATCTCTAAGTTTTGGTTGGTGTAGACGAGTTTTAGCCAGCTGATGGCGTTGAACCTTGCTGTGCAGCCGGGATAATGGGCTAATTCGTCGTTGCCGACGTAAACGTACGAGACATTATACCTAATTATGACTTGTTGCAGTTCGGTTGCGTTGCCAGTGTATGCCATGTTTATGTCGTTTTGCCGCTGGTAAATCTGACTGAGAGGTATCCCCCACCCGTAAGGCCAATTAATGTAGGATGAGACTGTCAGTCTTCCGCCGATGAAGGCTGGAGGCGAGTCAATTGAATAATAAGTTAAAAACACCGAGCCTTCTGGTGTATTATTACGCACCCACAGCCCAAGCTGATACTCCGGCCAGCTTGCCGCCGTAAAGTTTGTTCCAACATTGTAGATGATAACGCTTGCTGAAGTCAAAATCGAAAGCAAAACCAACGTTACAATGACGATTTTTCTTGTTTTAGACAACATTACGCCGGCTAAGACGGCGATTGGAATCCAAGCGAAAATGAAAAACTTGTACATGTCCCACGGGTTAGGCGTCAACAAAAGAACGTTAGGGATCAGCACTAAGAAAAGCATTGTACCCTTCAAAAGCTCATTTCCAGACTTCACAAAAGAAACAATCGCTATCACGAAGGGGATTCCAAGGTTCAAAAGGTAATAAACAGGCGGGACATGCGCGAATTCAGCGATCCAAACCGTGCTCAAAGAAATCGTTGCCGGTGGTCCATTGTGTAAAATAAAAGGCAAGGCTAAAGCGGTTGGCAACAAAAAGTAAAGACTGTTAGTTAGCTTGAACTGCTTAAAATTAAACAGTACAGCGACAGCGAAGGCGATGTAGCAACACAGGAAAGCAACGTTATGGAACTCAAAAAGCAAACCCGTCATTATACCAGCCAATAAGAGCCGATTTTTACTATTCATATCCCAGAACAAAGCCAAAACGAAAGCAAACACTGGCAAACCAACTAGAAGCGGTCTCTGCTGCAGCAAATTGTCAAATATGGGAGGCAAACCAAACGTTCCACCATACTGGTAACTGTAATTTGTTGTTGCACTAAACTGCCCTGTAAACAACGCGTTGAAGAGCCCAAAGTAGCTTAAGCCCCAACCGAACGTGGCTATGACTGTGGCGATGATGGCAGCGCGCCTGCCGTTCGGTCTTGTCAAAGCGTAAATTGCGAGCCCGAAGACAAGTATGAAAACAGCGTTTAAAAAGGGCAAAAGCGTGGGCAAATAACCGAAGACTTTCTCAATAATGGCTGTGTGAAAATCAACAAAGTAATAGTAAGTCATCGGTACCCCCGCAAAATTAGGCATCTGAGGCGGGAAATTCCCGTTGTTTATGCTTTCAATTATCTCGTAATGCAACGGCGTGTCCTGCCAGTTGGAACCCGTTAAAACTATCCCGTACTGGTTGCCATACCAAACGCTTCTAACCAGGACAACAAGCGCAATGAGGAAGATTACAGTGAACATTAGAAGGCTTGTCTTTTTAATCTGCTTAATCCTGAGGAACTTTGGCGGCTGTATCGGTTCACCCTTCTTGTAAACCACCAGCGCATAGACTGCTGTTAAGGCAAGGAAGCTGAAGAGTATTGTTTCCCGTGAGTAGCCAACCGCCAAAGACAAGTAGTAAATGAACTCAACGGAGACTAAGACGCTGAAAATAGGCACAAAAGCCCATATTTCATGAGACTTCAACTTGAAGAACCGATAGGAAATCAAGCCTGGAACCAGAAAAGTGAAGACAAAAGCGGTTAAGAGAGCGACGTAAACTGAGGGAAACGACGCCAAAGCCAGCAGCAACAGCAAGATTGCGATCCAGTATTTTTGCAGAACCGCCGAGTAATTAGTGCGTTTTATTACCTCTCCTCACCCACCCTCAATTTCATCAATAAATAACCTGTGACATAATAAAATTACCGCTAATTTATTTTCAAAGGCAGTAAACAGAGAGAGCGGTTTCTGAGGAACTGCCGAACATCATTTTCCGAGAAAAGATTAATTAGTTAAATTATCGTGTATTGATGCGGCGCTTAAGCCCAGGTAGTATAGTCCGGTCTCAGCATGAATTCTTTCATGTTGCCGAAATAGTATATGCGGCTGTCGCCCGCAGGACCCGGGTCCAAATCCCGGCCTGGGCGCCATTTCCTTTTAACTTCTCAAAAGTAGATAAAAAGCGAGGTTTGTTTGAAGCTGTAGCAGACTGTAGGTATTTCTGGTTGACTTATGATTCTGAATAGGCAGGTTTTTATATTTGTTGACTATTAGTCAATAATTGACTGATAGTCAAATAATGGATGCTGGTCAGAATTGTCAACCCTTAAAAGAAAAGAAAAAGAGAAAGAACAACGCCGCAACCTAATTGTGGACGCCGCCCAAACGCTTTTTTTCTCTAAACGCTACGACGAGATAACTATAGAGGAAATAGCGAAGAAGTCGCAGCTTGCGAAAGGCACGCTGTACACGTATTTTAAGAGCAAAGAGGCGCTGTACTCAGCCGTCGCTTTAAAAGGAGCACGCATAATGAATGCAATGTTTAAAGACGCAGCAGGCCGACGCCAAAGCGGATTGGAAAAAGCGTTTGCATTAGGTGAAGCCTTTTATGAGTTCTATAAGCGCCACACCGCGTATTTTCGCATGTTTGCAGAAGCTGAAAACTTGCCTGTCGCATGTAGTGACGACGTAAACGCAGCGGAATTGACAAAGGTAAGTTGCGAAAACCTCGAAATAGTATTAAATAGTGTGGTCTTGGGCATAAAGGATGGTTCCATAAAACCCGACTTGGATCCGATGCAGACGTCCATTTTCCTTATTCAATCGACAAAAGCCATGATACTGCTTCCGCCAGGTTTCGAGATGTTTTTGAAACAGGCAGGTGCAGACAAGGACGCCACAATTAAGTCTACGCTACAGGCACTAAGGCGTTCGCTGGAGAACGCTCAAACCAAAAAACTGGAGGACTAAAAAACGAAAGCTGTAATCTTTGACGGAGCCAAAGAAGGCGATTTGACCGTTAAAGCGATAGAAAAAAGCATTGCTGATCAATTGACCGAAAAGGGGTGGGAGGTTGAGCCTATCGAACTGCGCAACACGCAGATCGCTGCTTGTTTAGGCTGTTTCGGCTGTTGGGTTAAGACTCCGGGAACATGTGTGATTAATGATGGTGGGCGAGAAACCACTAGGAAAGCCATTCAGAGCGACCTGATGGTGTGGCTGACTCCAGTTACGTTCGGCGGATACTCCTCTGAACTGAAGAAGGCACTCGACCGCATTATACCAATCTTATTGCCATATTTCCAATCATACCAGGGGCAAATCCATCACAAGATGCGCTACCAGAAATATCCAAAACTCCTCGTAATCGGAGTGCAAGAATCTGGCGTAGACTATGAAGAAACCTTTATGGCGCTGGCTGAACGGAACAGTATCAATTTTCGGCCTCCTGCGCATGCTGTCAGTGTCTTCCAACGGGATAAAGATCCAAAAACGATACCCGTCTTTGTTGAGGAACAGCTGAAAAAAGTGGAGGTAATATCATGAGCCAACCCAGAAACGTTCTGTTATTAATAGGAAGCCCAAGAATCGAAAAAAGCAACTCTTATGCGATTGGAAAATTCTTAGTGGACAAACTGGAAGAAAAAGGTCTGGTTGCTGAAGAGGCATTTGTCACCCGCTTAGTTAACACGGGCGAAGGCACGGAGAAATTATTGAAGTCAGTTGACAACGCTGACATAATAATCCTCGCCACTCCAATGTACGTTGACAGCTTCCCCTCGCCAACTATCAAAGCCATGGAACTAATTCATGAATACCGAAAAATTGTGGCCCCCACGAAGCCGCAGATGCTGGTTGCAATTATAAACAGCGGCTTCCCAGAAAAAGAACAGATGGATATTGCCCTCAAAATCCTTCGAAACTTTGCTCAAGCGTCAAATTTCAAGTGGGGCGGAGGAATCCGCGTTGGCTGGGGTATGGCTCTCAACAGTGAACCTTTGAACGAAAAGAAAGGAATGACCCGAAAACTTACGGCTGGTCTTTCGTTAGCTTCCGTCAACCTTTCAGAAGGTCAGCCTATATCAGAAAAAGCTGAAGATTTAGCTTCCACTCTGTTCGTTCCGCTTTTTCTGGCGAAGACTATGACGCGTCTATTTCTAAACCGTGGCTGGAATAAGCTGGCAAAAGGCAACAATGCACAAGACAAGATGTATGATCGGCCTTACGAACTAAATCGATAAAAAGCGCAGGGTGCTCAAAATGCAAAATAACGGGGTGTCTTTTCCATATATTTTGTGTACTTTTCACCATAAATTTTTGTTAATTGCTTCTCCTCTTGCACAATCTGGTACTGTAACAATAAGGCCATGATAACAAAAGATAATCCAAAAAACAAACTGGGATAAACCAAGAAAGTGCCAAGAAAATATAAATCGATAAAAAGAAAAACAGGATTTCTCAAGAATCTGAAAACACCTCCTGTGACTAGTTCTGCCGGTTTCTCTTTGTCGATCCCTATTCTCCAAGAATCTTCAAAAGAAACAAGCGCCGCAATAAACAGCGCAAACCCAGCCAGAGTTAATATAATTCCTGATAAACCGACAAAAATCGAAAGATGCATTTTTTCATAAATGAATCCTGGCAAAATTAAAATATCAATGTTCATTGATTGCCGAAACACCTCCCATGACCAAAAAACCAATAACGGGAATGAAAAGAATTTCAATGAATGAGTTTAAGCCCTTTTTTCTTTACCTAATGCAAAAGGATTGGTCCCTGTTAACCTCAGCATTATTGATCTGCCTATGAATACCACGTAAAAAACCACGAGAAAATAAAACTCAAATAAATCAAATACACCCAAGTACGTACCTTCTGATCCAATCTATATAATTCGTCTGGACTGCTGATTCGATAAAATTTGCGTTGTCTATAATGTGATGTGCAAGAGTGATTTTTGAGGTGATCATCAACTTTTTAAGCGGATTATTCAATGAGACGCTCGCTTCACTCATAGTTAGATATTAGACTTTACTCGAATTTATAATCCAACGAAAAAAGAGTTCACAGCATGAATATTGATAGAGCAAAAGGGGACTAAGCTGCCATGCGCTGCTATGTGTTTTCTGTAGAGGCTTCTACTATTTTCTTGATCTCTGCGTTAAGAGTGTCTGGCAGACCAAGTATGCCCACATCCATGAAACCGCGTATAATCAGCGAAACCGCTTGATCGCGCGAAAGCTTTCGTGTCATGAGATAAGTAATTTCTTTCTCCGAGATTTTTCCCACTGCAGCCTCATGCGTTATCTCTACGCCTTTCTTTTCTGCGATTAGTTCAGGTATCGATTCCATGAACGAGGCGTCATCCATGAGCAAGCCACGGCACTCCAAATGGCCCTTGCAATCCGAACTGTCACCTTCTATCAAGCCTCTGATGGTCATTTTTGAGCCCTCACGGGAGATGGCGCGGCTAATCATCTCTGCTTTACTGCCTATCCCTATTAGAACAGCCTTAGATCCAATGTCCAAATGCGAGTTTTTGTGCCCGTACAGGATGCTGTTGAAGCTTACCCGTGAACCGTCGCCTTTGCAAAACGCCGCAGGATACATTTGAATATCCTTAACGGGGCGCATGCACACGTAGTTCGACACGAATGTAGCCTTTTCAGCAATTTCGGCTACGCTTCTCGGTCGCACAAAGGTGTTCTCGCTCCATTGATGGATCATCGTAAAGTTGAGCGTAGCACCCTTTTTAACATAGATTTCTGATATGCCCAGATGCGATGCGTTTTCAACTGTTGAGTGCTGGAGGCAGCTGGTGATTATATGTGCGTTTGAATTTTCCTCGGCGATTATGATGTTGTGCACTCGTTGTTCAAGATTCTTCTGTGTGATCATGAGGCATGATTGGAGAGGAAACACCACTTCTGCGCCTGGAAGAATCCGCATAAAGTAGCCTCCGCTGTAGTCTTCAGCCACTCTTTTGGTGTACTCGTCCTTGTTTTTGTCAACTATTTTCCACATGTAATCGTTGAGCCAAGAGTATTTTTTCAGGGCATCCTTAATGTCCATCAGCTCTATTTTTCCTTCGTAAAGCTGGTTGACTGCTGTCTGAATGGTTGTTTGGTTCAGGTGAAAAAAGGTGCCTGAACGGTTCTTGTCGTTTGGTTCAATGCCAGCCTTTTGTGCTTCTTCGAGGATTTTGTGCGGAAGTTTTGTTAATTCACTCTCTGTTGTCAGTTTTCCAGCCTCCGACTGTTCTTGTTCTGCAGGCTACGCATTCTTCGTAACCAACCTTCTTTATTTCCTCGTATATTCTCATGGGGTGAGTGTAGCAGTGAAACTGCCCGTCTAAAAGAACGCATCCATACTTCGCTTTGATATATTCCAGTATATCGCCTTTGTGAGTTATCACCAAAGATGAGCTTCCGCTACTTTCCACGTAACGCTGGATTTCAGTGGCAATGAGCTTCAGGCTTTCTACGTCTACGCCCGAGTCAGGCTCATCCAGAAGGAGAAGCTTGGGCTTAAGGAAAATCAACTGAAGAATTTCGGAGCGTTTTCTTTCGCCGCCGGAGAAGCCAACGTTAAGGTCTCTGTTCAAGAAGTCTGTTAATCTGAAGGCTTCAATAAGCCGCTGTTCTTCTGCGCTGAACGAATCCTCCGTATGCTTGCCAAGACACAGCTTCAATAAGTCTACGAGCTTCACGCCGGTGATTTCAGGAGGATTTTGGAAGCTGACAGCCATTCCAAGTTTCGCCCTTTCCTCCACAGTTTTTGTGGTAATGTCGGTTCCATTGAACAAGATTGTTCCTGAAGTTGCTTCGTAAGTTGGAAGACCCATAATTGCACTTAAGAGGGTTGTTTTTCCAGAACCATTCGGTCCGAAAAGAATGTGATTCTCGCCGCTTTTAAGGCTGAAAGCCACGTCTTTGAGGATAGTTTTTCCCTCAACCTTAACACTCAAATTTTTGACTTCAAGAATATCCATGATAATCACAGAGCAATGTTTTACAATAGAAAAATAAACCTTTTGGGTAAACGCAACCTCAACCGTCGGAGACCTTCAATTTGATTGCCAGCGACCTAAAAAAATGAAAATTTTGGAAAAACTAGGTTGATTGATATGTTATTATAGCGCCGCAGCACCCATTCATTGCAACGGTGTCAGTGTTTGCCAGGATTAATTGAGCCTTTGAAAGTGAAGGGATTAACTCTTAGGAACCGCATTGTTATGCCACCCATGCAAACGGGAAGGGCAACTTTTGAAGGCGCCGTAACTAACAAGCTGATTAACTTTTACGTTCGACGCTCATCAGCGTTAGGTTTGCCCATTGTTGAGCACGCTTATGTTTCGCCGACTGGAAGGATAGGCCCAAAGCAACTTGGAATCTATGATGACTCGTTAATTTGTGGTTTTGAGAAGCTTGCAAAGCGGGTACATGAGGTTGGTGCTCCCGCGGTTGTACAGATATCTCATGCAGGAGGAGTTACAAATAAAAAAGTCATCGGCACGGAACCTGCTGGACCTTCAGCAAGGGATAAAACGCGGATGTTAGAAGTAGGTGAAATGGAAGCTATCGCTGACGATTTTGCTTTGGCTGCTGAACGTGCGGTTAAGGCTGGTTTAGACGGGGTTGAGCTTCATGGAGCACACGGTTACTTGCTTAACCAGTTCTACTCGCCTTTATTTAACAGGCGCAGCGATGAGTACGGTGGTTCTTTAGAGAACCGGATGCGCTTTCCCCTGTTGATTGTTAAAAGAGTGCGTGAACGCCTAAACGGTAAACTTCTGCTTTACAGGTTAGGCTCGGACGATTTAGCGCCCAATGGAACGCACATTGAAGATTCTGTGACGTTTGCAGAGAAGCTTGAGCAGTCTGGAGTGGACATTATTGACGTATCAGGGGGTATGTGCGGCAGCGAGCCTAAACAGCTAAGGCAAGTAAAAGGCTATTTTGTTCCACAGGCAAGTGAAATTAAGAAAGCAGTTAGCGTTCCCGTTATCGGTGTGGGAGGAATCACCGAGCCTGAATATGCGGATAAACTGGTAAGGGAAGGAAAAGTTGATTTGGTGGCAGTTGGCAGAGCGTTCTGGAGTGATTCGAAATGGGCAGAAAAAGCCATCGAAACACTAAGAAACAGCGAATAGCATAACACCTCTGATTCTGCAGCAAAAAAAGATGACGCGGTTACTGGGAGACTTTTTCGCCGATGAGAGTTTTCATGGAAACCATGACCGATTTGTATCCTAAAAAGTGTAGACCCGCGTTTTCAAACAAAGTTTGGTATTCCCGTGTTGAATATATTTTTACATGACCATGCTCTATCTTTCCGCTTAATCGGTCCAAGATTTTCATCATGAAGTTGTCTGCAGTGACGTCGAGAATGTAGATTCTTCCTTTTGGTTTCAAGGCGCGGTGCGCCTCTCTTAACACTTTTTCGTGGTTGGCGAAGTGATGAAAGGCATTTGTGGAAATGATGAAGTCAAAGAAGTTATTGTCGAAAGGAAGATTCTCAGCATTGGCTTTGTAAAAATGGATGTTCTTATGACCAAAAGAGCTTGCTTCCGCCTTCATAATCATTTTCGACGAAAGATCAATGCCATAGAATTCGCCTCTTCCATTAGCCAAATTGGCTGCGTAGCGCACAGCCCAACCTGTGCCGCAACCTAGGTCCAGAAAATACGGGTTCTCAGCCAATTCCAAAATGGAAACCAATTTCTTTTGTGTCCAGCGGGTAAATCCGAACCTTTTATCATAGGTCTCAGCTCTTGAATCCCACAGTTCTTCATTTTGCTTTGTATAATCATCCGTTTTTTCCAGGCTTAGTGCTCTCCTGTACTGGTTAACAACAACGTCAACTTTCAGTTATATGTGCCGCGCTTGAAATAAATTTACCACTCGCCAGCTTTCTTATTCAGTCGCCGAATGCTCACTAACGATGATTTTATAAAGTTAAAAATTAACATTTAACCTTAAAGGCGAAGAATTTGACAAACAATGTTAATCATGTCGAAAATAACCATCCCCAATGGTACGGCTTCATCGTACCTATCGTTTTTTCAATCCTTGGCGTAATAGCATGGCTTATCTTCATCCTCCTCTATGCGCTCTACTGGTCGAAAAGTTTCAGCCTGTTTCAGAACATCATCTTGACAATAGTCTCGTTGGCTATCGCAGGGCTGCTGATCGGTTTGATGTGGGTTGTCTGGGGAATTTTATTCCATAGAAGGAGCATGCAGTGGCAGAACCAATGATCGGCATGGTTATTCTGCGGATGCTTAAACCCGACCAGAGGAGAAGTGACTTATATGAATAGAAAAGGAGTCTCCTACGATGTCGGACGCGTGATGGGCATCAATTGGCGCCCTAACTTTGATCCGAAGGTCGTGCATCGCGAGCTTGAGATTATCAAGAATGACCTGCACTGTAATGCCGTGAGAAT
>Ga0326727_10001470_pt1 | contig 86893 bp, 63 predicted proteins | sample MB2enrmetagenome_FD_207643 | JGI IMG/M metagenome (GOLD analysis project Ga0326727, IMG submission 207643) | Lab enriched peat soil microbial communities from McLean, Ithaca, NY, United States - MB29MY | ecosystem: Environmental > Terrestrial > Soil > Wetlands > Peat | place: USA: New York...
TGGTGCGAGCGGTAGCCCATCCCGTTGACCTTGCCGGAGAGTTCGAATTCGCCGGCAGCGCCGGTAATGGCGCGGACGCCGTTGTTGTCGTCAACCAGGGTTGCGTTAACTTGTGCCTGGCCAACGGCATGGCAGGTGACGCAGCCGGGCAGCGGCTGAATCGCGTGGGCATCGCCGGTGCCGTTGCCCTGACCATTCGGGTCGGTGTGGCAACCGGAACAGGTTACGCCGGACTTAAGAGCGACAGTGACGTGCGCCGGTCCGTAGGCGCCTTTGTGACAGCCGGCACAGAAGACCGTGCCCGCGGGCACTGCGGTGATGCCCTCTCCGCCTGCATTGACGGCAACGGAGGCAATGAACGTGGTAGCGTTGATGGCACTGTACGTACCATTAGCCGGGTGGGTGGCGGATGCGGCGGAGCCACCGTGGCAACCGGCACAACTGCTGCTGAAGGCCTCGCCCTGGGCATGGACTGAAGCGGCGTAGTTGGTTACGATTGTTGCGTCGGAAGCGGGCATAGTCCCTGTGGGTGTACCATGGCAGGTCTTACAGGTTGCTTCCGTCATGCTGGTGCTCGTATAAGCCTGGATCGAGTGAGCATCACCAGTACCGTTGCCGTTCTGACCGGTATGGCAGCTTGCACAGGTTCCAAGTGAAACTGGTAACGCTGGCGACGAGACGGTGGTGCCATGCGGGATTGGATGTGCGCCGTTGTGACAGCTGGCGCAGAAGAGTCCATTCGCAGCCACTGTGTTGCCATCTCCACCCTGGATTGCAGCGGGAGCAATGAACGTGCTGAGGTTTATCGCACTGTACGTACTATTAGCCGGGTGGGTGGCGGATGCGGCAGTTCCACCGTGGCAACCAGCACAATTGCTGCCGTAGGCAGCGCCGGCTTTGTGGATTGACGTGCTGTAGTTCGTCCAAATGCCTGTGATCATTGTTCCAACAGGTTGACGGTGGCAGTTAATGCACTCGTTTTCCACCATGGTTACATTGGAGTAAATCTGGATAGAGTGGGCATCGCCTGTGCCGTTGGTGCTGGTGCCAAGTCGGGTATGGCAGCCGGCGCAGGTGGTGGTCAGGTTGACAACTGAATGCGGAATGCCATGGGTGCCGGAGTGGCACGCGGTACAGAAAATGGCGCCCTGTGCCGCGGAACCTTCCGAGGCGGCCTGGGGACCAACAGTGACAACAAAGGTTGAAGAATTAACCGAGCCAGCATTCAGGGTGCCGGGATGTCCGCCGGTGCCGGTGCCGAGATGGCAGGAGGCGCAATAAGGAGCATAAGCAGCAGTCCCAGGTGCGTGATGCCCTGATGCAGAGTAGTCGGCGTAGATGGGGTTGTTGATTGCAATACCGTTGGCAGTATGGCAAGCCTGGCAGGTTCTGCCCTGCTGCAATTGAGTTTGTGCAACAAGCGCGGTGGTTGAGACCTGAACGCTCGTCAGGGCGGTTGAAGTGTTGGAAATCCTGAACTGGAACACATAGGTACCGTTCGTTGCCGGAGCTTTAAAGGTACCGGAGTAGTTGTTAAACTTCGCAAAGGGCTGAGCTGCGCCTACAGGCTTGGCGATAGTACTCCAGTTGGGGAAGCCCGCTGCGAGAGTAGTGTTACCGATAACGCTACCTTTGATCTTAAATGTGGCGCCTTGTGCCACGGCCTGGGCAGCGCCGGCATTGGGCACTGATGTTGTTGTCGATACAACGGAGCTCGAAGTGAAACTCAATGCGCTGCTGAACACGTAACCGGTCGGGATGGTCACTTTGGCGGTGGCGGCACCAAGTCCGGCATACGTGAAGCCGTTGGCGTTCAAGCCATTGGCGGATACGCCCGAGATAGACTGAATCACGTAACCGGGAGTGGCGGTAAAGGTAAAGACGATGTTCCTGGTCGATACCGTGCCGGGATAGACGAAGGGAATATTCGTCAGGTTCACTGAAGAATTGGCATCGCCGGCGGCGGTGACGGAAACGGACGTGGCGTGGAATACGGCCCACAACGACGCGACGCTGCCATCCTCTAAGAGTTGATTTGCAGCGGGGGTGCCGTTCACCAAGAGTGTACCTAGCACGTTTTGTAAAGTGATGGTACCGCCCGCCGTACCATCCGGAGTTTCTCCTCCTTTTGATTGTGCGGTTTGGCCGATCTGGTCTATGAAATATTGAACTGAATATCCATTTTTGGGTGAAATGGTAACTGAAACCGTTTCACCTCCCGTGTAGTTAGTGAACTGGGAGCCATTGGTAACACTCTGTGCCGTACCTGTGCCGACAGTGATGGTACCTCCTGCGCTCCTAGCCCACGTGTTCAAAGTCCATGCACCTGCATATGCCACTACTGGGATCGAGATCACCAGTATGGCTATTGCCGTGAGCTTTTTAAACATGGGTGTTGCTCCTTTCGAATGTGCATTCATACGTAATGTGTTGTTCCCAATACTGCTGATCGTCACCGGCTTCCCTCTCGGGAAGCGGGTGCAGTCCCCAACTTACTTGACGTGGCAGGAGAGGCAGATGGCAGAGCCCTCTTCCTGGGCATACAGGAAGTAGTTATAGGAGTTCCCGGCAGCGATAGTAGAGGCAGCGGGAGCAGCGTTCACGCTGTTATGCACATCGTGGCAGGAGGCGCAGGTTACGTAGCCGCCGTACAGGGTGTCGGCGATGGTCTTGCTGCTGTACGTGAGGGTGCCGCGGCTGTTGGTGTTGAATTGTGTGCCAACCAGTTGGTTGGAGGCGATGTACCCGGTGGTCGGCAGCACGAGTTCGGTGTCGGTCCCCACGTTACGGGCGGCCAGGGCGTCGGCATATTTGAAGCCGATCGGGTGCGTTACGGTCAGGTCGGTGATGTAGCGCTTGACGGTGTTGCCCAGTGCGTCGGTGTAGGATGCGGTCATCTTGGTGTTGCCGCCGTTGAAGGAACCGGCGCTGCCGTGGGAGTCGACGGCGGTGACGCCATCATGGCAGCCCATGCAGAGGCGGCTCGGTCCGATCAGCGGATCGGCGTTGAAGGCGATCGTGGCGTTGGCCGGAGAAGCCCAGACGTAGGGGTCAAGGGTTACGTTGGACGGAGCGTGATTCCAGAGCGGCGCCGGAGCCAGGCCGCTGGGGAGCGCGTTATGCGGGGTGTGGCAGAAGGCGCATACACGTTGGTATTGGTCGGCCTTGTACGTGCCGCCACCTGCTACGTTGATGTCGTGCATGGAACCGTTGACACCGGTTGCGGCCGCGGCACCGGCCAGTGCCGAAGAGGCGCTGGCAGTAATACTCGCAAATGCCAACAAAATTACAAGCTTTTTCATCATTGTTCTTCTCCTTCTTTTTTTGAGATTGCGCAATGCGCTGGTGCAGAAAAATTCACTTCATAGATGAAAAACTTTCTCCTCCTTTCCCGGTTTTATGATTTAAAGAGACTCTTTCAATCCAAAATGCATTATTCTAGCCAATATGTTTTCATGTGGAATTAAATTTTTACTGTATTTTAATTAACATTACAAATGTGATTTTATGTAGTTAAATGTTTCATAATTAACTATACATCCGATGTTGCTATAACGTTTTATCGACTATAATAGCTTTTAAGCATAAAATAATTGCATATTGACTTACGTAAGTAGCTGTATGCAAATAATATACATTTGTATTATATGTACAGTTAATTTTTAAACACTATGTTGGACTAACCGTAAAATATAATCACAATTGTTATATGTAATTTTGAGGCGTTTTTTTACCGGAAGTAGAGGAAGCTGACGATAGCGGCCATTTAACTGATAGCAACCCGTTATTTGGCTAATGTTAACAGCTTAAGGTCACTCAGGAGAGTCACCGGAGGGCCAAAGAACCATAAAAATGTAATATTTTCAAATGAGTAGCACTCGTCACGCTCCGAACGGTCCATCCTTTGAAAAAGAGGGGGGAGGGGATTTTATTTCAGAAATCAAAGAAAAATCCCCCTTTGTTAAAGGGGGATTTGACCGTCAACGGAAGATGACGCTGATGAGTTATTTTTTGATGGTGTAATAACTAAAATACGAAAGAGATTGCCGCTAAACTGGACATCAGCAAGAAGACCGTCGAGGTACACCGACAGAACATCACGAAAATACTGAACCTGTTCAGTATCGCCGAACTCACCAAATTCGCCGTCCGCGAAGGTCTTACCTCCCTCCATGAGACAGTATTTTTTTCACTTGTGAATCAGTCCTTTATGCCGGACTAAGGGAAAGCGAAGGCTCCAGGTAAATTTCTCTTATTTGCCGTGCCGTATACATTGAGTATGTTTATCAGACTATGCACCAGTTGGGCGTTTCCAGCCAGAACCTTGCTTGAAGCCGGAGCGGTAATGCCAACGAATACCCTGTCCGAAGACATCGCACATAACTCCCAAGCGCCAAAACACACTATATTGCTGGCTGATGACGATCCATATGTCAGGGAGATGCTGGCCTATGTTCTCGATGAGTATGGTTTTCATGTAATCAAAGCCTCTGACGGTTTTGAAGCATGTGGCCTTTTTATGGATGCCCCGGATCAGATTGATTTGCTTGTAAGCGACGTGCTTATGCCGAAGATGAATGGTGTTGATGCCTATCGGATAATGAGACAAATAAAACCGGGTCTGCCGGTAATACTGATAAGTGGTTATTCAGATGGTATAGACATGATTCATAATGATGACGACATCCTCCCGGAAGTCATTGCCAAGCCGCTTAGGCCGGATCATTTGATAGCAAGGATACATGAACTTCTGGGTGTTCACTAACGGTCATGCGGCCGGCCCATTTGCCCGGTATGACCACGTATTCCGGTTTCAAATCAAAGATGACATCAAGGCGGCGAGGATCGAGGCGACGAAGGCGTACAGGTAGTACGTTGAGGAGCCGAAGACGAGCCAACGCAGATGCCGCTTTGATTTGGAATTGGATTTACCAGGCAACCTGAGAGTTATAACATGGACGATAACGCATACCTGATCGGCAGGCAGCCCATCCTGGACGCCCAGGAAAGGATCGCAGCCTTTGAGCTGCTCTTCAGGTCACAGAAGTCAATCTCGTCAGCCACGTTCGACTGCGCTACCCAAGCAAGTACCCGGGTAATGTTCAACGCCATCTCTTCAGTGGGCATCGAAACGCTTCTCGGCAAACATAGAGGATTTATCAACGTTGATTCAGAGCTCTTAATGAGTGATGTAATCGAACTTCTGCCCCAACAGCAGATCGGCCTGGAACTGCTGGAATCCGTCGATATCACCCCTGACGTGATAGAACGCTGCCGGGTTTTGAAATCACTCGGCTACCAGTTGGCTCTTGATGACCACGTGTACAGCCAGTCATTCGAGCCCCTCTACGATGGCCTGGTGGACATCATCAAGATCGACCTCTTTTCAACACCGTTGACCACTCTCTCCGAAATTGTGGGAAAGTTCAGGCGCTTTCCGGTCAGACTGCTTGCCGAAAAGGTCGATTCCCGCGACGTTTTTCTGCATTGTCGCAGCAAGGGAATTGAATTGTTCCAAGGATACTTCTTGGCTCGCCCCACACTTATCCAGAAACAGAGACTGGCAAATACCGCCGCCAGTTTCCTCAAGCTGATGCAGCAATTGCAGAATGACGCGGAGATCAGCGAGCTTGAGACAACTTTCAAGGAAAGCCCGGCGCTCGTCTACAAGCTTCTCGTACTGGTCAACTCGGTGTCATTTGGCATACGGGAAAAAATACGAACGATCCGCCACGCTTTATGCATAATCGGTCGGCAACAGCTCAAACGGTGGGTACAAATTGCCCTTTTTGCCGAAGATAGCCAGCAGGGATTCGATAACCCGATCATGCACATGGCGGTCACCCGCGCCACCTTCATGGAAGAGCTTGCCCGTGTATTACCGCGCCTCGGCAGCAGTTTGCCCGACGAGGCGTTTTTGACGGGGACACTCTCGATGCTGATAGACGTCTACGATGTTACCCTGCATGAAGTGACGGCAGGCCTCGGCCTTTCCAGCGGGATATGGAATGCCTTGTCCGGGAACAAAGGTGAGATCAGTTCTCTGCTCAGCATTGCGAAAATGGTTGAAAGGAACGATCTTGACCAGGCAATCGATTGTTTCGCAGAGCTGGGCATCCCGCTGTCATCGGCGCTTGAATGCCAGAAAAGGGCAATCAATTGGCTTGAGGGGATGGCGTGCTGTTAACGGGTTGAACCGTCAGATGCAATCAAGGATAATTAATTTTGATCAGACATCTTCAAAAATTTTAGTGCTAATGGGTACCATAAAGGAACTTTTGAATCAGTTACATAGGGTTTAACCCTGACTTTGAATCTTCCAAATTGACGCAGTTTCCAATGCTTTTCTGCATCAAATGCATTCTCGCACCATATTGGTGACGCTTCACATTCAGATAGATAAAAATTTGTTAAAGGTTTGAATAATTCTGAAAGTGTAGCTGATGTTAATTGATATTCAAAAAAACAATATTTAGCGTTGTATTCTAGTGTAGTAACAAATGTAGTACCTTTGAAGTGATTATTAATTGATTTAACAATGTTTTTTCTGTTATTATCCTCTATGTGCTCAAACACAGATACTGATGATATATGTGTTATAGTATCATATGTATTTAATATATCTTTTAAATTTTCGTAACAGGCATCTTCATTGATTATTTCAACATTAGTATTATGTTCTTCTGGGCATTTTATTTCTTTATCCATTACAATAACTTTTTTTACATATTTAGAAAGTAAGGATGAAAAAAAACCAATTCCTGAAATCGGAGAACCTCCTCCAATATCAAGTACAATCGAAGTTTCATCAAGATCCAACATTTCAATGCTTTTAAAATATTCCCAGTAACGTTGGCTTATCATTCCACCGCCATATAACTTTCCATCCCATTCAGCCGGATGCTCATCTGTACCGAACCGTTTCCAAAGTTCCATTTTTATTCGTTGTGTTATAATACTCATAGAGAGTCTCCCTCCAGCTTCCGTTTCAGTATACGGGGGCTTGAAAACACGTTCTTCCTTATCACATAACATCTCATCAAATAAAGAATATTTGCGCGAGTCAAGATTGACACGATCATCAGCCGCGAGATGCAAAGGAGCACTACATGGTCGCCGAGTGCTGAGCGCAACGATGAAATTTTGGGGCTGATGGTTACCGGCAGTGCCCGCGACATAACCTGTCTTCTCAGCGGGTCAACTATTGTGCTGGTCGCCCTTCATATTCAACATGACAAGGCATGCGAAAAATGAGGGTAATAGGGAGCCGCCCGAAACGCAAACAGCCGTTCCCCTGGTAAGAGAACGGCTGTTGTTCTGTTATTATACCGATTCCAAATCAAGGATGAAATCAAGGCGGCGAGGATTGAGGCAACGAAGGCGTACAGGTTAGTACGTTGAGGAGCCGAAGACGAGCCAACGAAGATAGCGCCTTGATTTGAAATCGGTATTGCATTATCCGACGGTAACGGCTACAACAGGCCCTTCAGATCCTTGACCTCCACGCTGGCCTTGCTGCGCAACTCCTTTGCCCACTGATTGAAACGTTCATCGGACTTCTTGCGGTAGATCGCGTCCTCGATCTCGGCCTTGACGCTCTCGAATGGCTTCACCTTGCCCTTGATCCGTTCATCCAGCTTGATGATGTGGAATCCAGCCGGCGTAACGACCAGTTCGCTGACCTCGCCCGGTTTCATGGCCAGGATGGTCTGTTCCAACTCCGGCAGCATATCGCCTTTCTTGAATATCCCCAGGTCCCCGCCGTCATTGCGGGCAGCCGGGTCTTCGGAGTAACTTTTGGCCAGTTCGACGAAGTCCTTGCCGCTCTTGGCCTCGGCCAGCACCATCAGGGCGGTGGTCATGGCGCGTTTGATCTCCTCGGCCGGGGCTTTCTCGTTGATGCGGAAGAAGATGTGCCGAGCGTGGAAACTTTCCTCCTCCGAGTATTTGGCCAGATTGGCCTCGTAGTAGTCCCGCATCTCCGACTCGCCCACCTGGATCTTGGAACGGACCTCCATGCTGACCAGCCTGAGCCTCTCAAGCTGTTCCTGCAACTGGGCCCGGTACTGGTCGAAGGTGAGGCCCTGACTGGCCAGGGCGGCCTTGAACGCCTCCTGCGAATCGAGCTTGTTTTGCCGCTTCACATCCTCGATGGCCTGCTTGATCTCATCGTCGCCGATCTTGATGTTCAACTCGCGGATCTTCTGATCCACCAGTTTTTTCTCGACCAACTGATCCAGGACGCTTTGGCGGATCTTGCTGCGGGCGCCGCCGTCCAGGGGCGACTTTTTCTCAGCCTCCCGCAGGGCCGGCTGGGCTTCCCGGATAACGTCGTTCAGGGTGATGATGTCGTCGTTGACGATGGCGGCAATGGCGTTGATCACCCTGGCCTGGGCGCCGGCGGGCGTCAGGAGCAGACAGAAGAACAGCAGGGCAAGCGTGTTTCGTCTCATGGGCAATGGTCTTTCATCGGGGAAAGCACGGAAGGGCGGGCAGAGCCCACCCTTCCGGTTAGTATCACGATTCAACGTCAAGGCGCTATTCTTTCGTAGCTCGTCTTCGGCTCCTCAGATAGTACGCCTTCGTCGCCTCAATCCTCGCCGCCTTGATTTCACCCTTGATGTGAAATCGATAGTATCATCGTATGCAATGACCGGCCGGGCCGGTCACTCGTTACTTCTTCTCAGGTGTGGCAGGTGCGGCAGGTACGGCAGGTGCGGCGGCCGGAGCTGCGTCGGGCTTGCTTTCGCCTTTGGTGGCGCCCATGCTGCTCAGGACGTCTTCCTTGATGTTGATCTTGGCGTTCTTCTTTAACTCGTCCTTGATCTTCTGGAACAATTCCTGCTGTTTAGCCGGCATGATGGCGGCCTTGATCTGATCCTTCACCTCTTCAAAGGGGCGAACGCCGGCTGGGCGTTTGCCGGTCAGCTTGATGATGTGATAGCCGAAGTCGGATTTGACCACGTCGGAAATCTGCCCTTCTTTCAGCGCCAGGAGAGCTTTCTCGAAGACCGGCACCATGGAGCCTCTGCCGAACCAGCCCAGATCCCCGCCCTTGGCGGCGGATGCGTCAACAGAGTATTTCCTGGCCAGTTCATCGAACTTTCCACCGGCCTTGATCTGGGCCAAAATATCCTTGGCCTCCTTTTCGCTCTTGACCAGGATGTGGCTGGCCCTGATCTGCTCGCCGGTTTTGAACTTGTCTTTGTTCTGCTCGTAGAATTTCTTCAGGTCGTCGTCGCCAACCTTGACGTCGGTTTCAACTCTTTTTTTCAGAAAAGATTCGACAATCAGGCGCTTTTTAAGGTCCTCCAGCTTCCTGGCGACCTCCGGACTCTTGTCCAGGCCGTCCTTGGCCGCCTGCTGCAGGATCAACTCGCGGATCACCATGGTGTCCAGCATTTCCTTGCGCCCCTGGGGGGTTTCGGCCATGGATTTCAGGTACTCGGGCAGATTCTTCAGTTCACTGCTGAAATCGCCTGTGGTGATGGTGCTTCCGTTGACCTCGGCCACTACCTGGCCTTCCTTCTTGGTTTCCGTCGTTGATCCTGGTGCTCCCTTTTGGCAGCCGAAAAGGGCTGTTATGCAGAGGGCGGTGGTGATAATCTTTACACTGGCGATGGCTTTCACGGAATCTCCTTTTATTTGGTAGGGGTAACGTTGTTAAAAACTTCAAAAAACTAGCATACACTGTCGTAGTGTGCAACTTTTTTCGTACAGCTCTCGGGGGCTTTTTTCGTTATCCGTGCCGTCCCGGTGAAGCCCTCCTTCGCCGGGTCTGTCAGCCGGCTGGCGGGAGCAGGCGCAGCAACAGCTTACGGGCCGTGTCGAGGATGTCTTCGAAAGCGCTGCCGTTGATGGCCGCCACCAGGCGGTAGTCGGGGGTAAACTGGTACCTCTTCGGCTCGTTCCGCATCATGGCGATGATGGTGTCCGGCGGGGCGGGGGTACGGGGGTGGAAGGAGACGATTATGTTCTTGCCGTCGTAGTCGATCTGCCGCACCAGCAGGCGTTTCAACAGGATGCGCAGCTTCATGATCTCGAACAGGTAGGCGGTGGCCAGGGGGTAGGCGCCGAAACGGTCGCTGACCTCGTTCTGTACGTCCAGCACATCCTCCTCGCCCTCGGCCTGGGTCAGTTTTTTGTAGATCACCAGGCGCTGGCCGGTGTCCCTGATATATGCCTCGGGAATGAAGGCCGGCACCTTGAGGTTGATCTCCGGTTCGACCCGCTCGGTCATCTCCTCGCCACGCAGACGGCAGATGGTCTCCTCAAGCATCTGGTTGTAGAGTTCAAACCCGATCTCGACAACGGTGCCTGACTGGCGGCTCCCCAACATGTCGCCGGCCCCGCGGATCTCCATGTCGTGGGTGGCGATGCGGAAGCCGGCCCCCAACTCGGAGATATCCTGCAGGATGCGCAGGCGTTCGCGGGCGTCGCCGCTGATAGAACCCTCGCCCGGTATGAGCAGGTAGGCGTAGCCCCGCTGGGTTGAACGTCCCACCCGGCCGCGCAGCTGATAGAGCTGGGAAAGGCCGAACTTGTCGGCATGGTCCACAATCAGGGTGTTGGCGTTGGGGATGTCCAGGCCCGATTCGATGATGGTGGTACAGAGCAGCAGATTGGTCTCCCCATGCATGAAGCCGAGCATGACCTTTTCCAGTTCGTGCTCGTTCATTTGGCCGTGCCCCACCGCGATACGGGCCTCGGGCACGATGGCGGAAAGTTGTTCCAGGCGTTTTGCGATGGTCTGCACCCGGTTGTGGACGAAAAAGACCTGGCCGCCCCGGCGCAACTCGCGTATGACTGCCTCGCGGATCATCTCCTCAGAGAAACGGGCCACGAAGGTCTTGACGGCCAGGCGGTCCACCGGCGGGGTGTCGATGATCGACAGGTCCCGGATGCCCATCATGGACATGTACAGGGTGCGCGGGATCGGGGTGGCGGTCAGGGTCATGACGTCAACCACGGCCCGAAAGGCTTTGAGGCGCTCCTTGTCCTTGACGCCGAAACGCTGTTCCTCGTCGATGATCAGAAGCCCCAGATCCTTGAAGGCCACATCCTTCTGCAGCAAGCGGTGAGTGCCGATGATGATGTCGATCTCACCTTTTTTGAGTCGCTCAAGGAGGTCCTTCTGTTCCTTGGGGGTACGGAAGCGAGAGAGGACTTCAACCGTGACCGGATACTCCTTGAGCCGCTCATGAAATGTCTCGAAGTGTTGCTGGGCCAGGATGGTGGTCGGCACCAGGATGCCTACCTGTTTGCCGTCCAGGGCGGCCTTGAAGGCGCCCCGCAGGGCCACCTCCGTTTTGCCGTACCCGACGTCGCCGCACACCAGCCGGTCCATGGGGCGGGAGTTCTGCATGTCTGCCAGCACATCCTGGATGGCGGAGAGTTGATCGGGCGTCTCCTCCCAGGCAAAGGATGCCTCGAACTCCCGATACATCTCGTCCGGAGGCGAAAAGGAGAAACCCTCGCAGATCTGGCGCTTAGCGTAGATCTCCAGCAGTTCGCCGGCCAACTCCTCGATGTCTTTTCTGGCCTTCCCCTTGGACTTCTCCCAAGAACTCCCCCCCAACTTGTCCAGCCCCGGCTGGCTCCCCTCCGGCCCCACATAACGTTGCACCAGACCCAGACGGTCCATGGGCAGGTAGAGCTTGTCGCCTCCGGCATACTCCAGGAGCAGGAAATCGCCGCCGATGCCGGCGATGCTGACGTGTTGAAGTCCGCGGTACAGGGCGATGCCGTGGTCAACGTGCACCATGTAGTCGCCCGGCTTGAGTTCGGCCAGGGAGGCCAGGATCTGTTTCTTGCGCACCTCGGAGATGCCCCGCCGCCGGACCCGCTTGCCGAACAGTTCCTCTTCGGCGACCAGCGCCAGGCGGGAGGAGGGGAGGCGGAAACCGCGGGAAATCTCTCCCAGGATCAGAGTCACATGGGCGGGTGGTGGTGCGCTGCCGACGGCCTCGGAGAAAGGAGCTTCGCTGATGAGGCAGGGGATGCCGTAGGGGGCGAACAGTTCCTTGAGCCGTTCGGCCTGAGGGCGCTGGTGGCAGGCGATCAGGAGGCGGAAGCCCTGGTCGAGCCACTCCCGCAGGGTCGTGGAGAGCGGGGCCAGGGCGTGGGTGGTCTCCTTGGAGACGGAGACCCGCAAGCCGGCGTTGTCCTCGCATGGGATGGCGATGGTCGTCGTCCCGGCCGCGCCGTCCAGCGCCAGTCCCGACATCTCCAGGCGGATGCGGCCGGCCATGATGGTATCCAACTCTCCGGCGTCCAGATACAGCTCTTCCGGCCTAGAATGGGGCAGGCAGGCGCCCGTAGCCTTGTTATCACCCGCAGTGATCTCGCCGGTAAAGCGGGCTGCGGCTTCGCGGACCGATTCGGGATCGAGCAGGACCAACGTTGCGGCCGGCGCATAGTCGAAGATCGTTTCCAGGCCGGGATGCAGGAGCGGTTGAAGGTACTCGATGCCCTGGAAGTAGACTGCATTGCGCAAATCCTCCAGGATCAGGCGCCGCCGGTCGGCCGGGATGTCCAGGGCGTCGCAGCGCTCCTTCAGCCGGGGCGCAATATCGGCCAGGACCTCGTCCGTCAGGAGCAGTTCCCGGGACGGGAGCAGCACCAACTCGTCCACCGGCTGAAGCGAGCGCTGGGTGAGGGGGTCGAAGGAGCGCATGGTCTCCACCGTGTCGCCAAAAAACTCGATCCTTACCGGTGCGCTCAGATTGGGGGGGAAGATGTCCAGGATGCCGCCCCGGACGGCAAAACTGCCGCGGTCTTCCACCAGGGGGACGCTGGCATAGCCGAGCCTGACCAGCCTGGCCAAAAGCTCCTCCCGTTCGAATTCTTCGCCGGCCACCAGGTAGCAAGAGACTTGGTTGAAGAGAGAGCGGGGCAGGACCTTTTGCATGGCCGCCGCCACCGGCAGCACCACCACCCGCGCCTGATTGCCGTGCATGCGGGAGAGTGCGTCGAGCCGCGCTCCGGAGATGTCGGGATGGGGGGATGCGGCCGCAAAAGGGGCGCTGTCCCAGGCCGGGAAAGAGAGCGGCGCCGTGTCGCTGCTGAAAAAGGCAAGCTCACGGCTGAATTCGTCGGCATCCTCCTGGCCGGCGGTGATGACCAGCAGGCTTTCCGGGGAGGAGCCGAGAAGGCCGGCAACAACATACCCCGCTGCGGAGCCCTTCAGGCCCGGCAGTACGATGCGCCGGTCGCCCCTGCGCAGGGCAGCCAGGCATTCGACGAATTGGGGCGGTTGGGAGATTGAGGGGAAAGAGGTCATGGGGTTAGCGGCGGTCGTGTCCATCGGTTTGTTTTCGCAGGCCGGCCTTGATCTTGGGTTTGCCGTCTTCCACCACGACCCGGAAAGTCAGGTCGTCAGTCCCCAGCTTGTTTTTGAGGGCCGGCCTATGTCTCTCGATGGCGGTCCGGATCTGATCGCGGCTGACGGTATCAACCGGCAGGTTGCAGCTCTTGCGGGCCTCGCAATATTCCCGGTAGACCCGTTCGACTTCGTTGTCGGGCTTCGGCCGCGATGCCTCGGCCTTTGCCGGCGGGCCGGCGGCGCGCTGCCTCTGGTGAAGGTCGCTGATGAAGCGGTCGCGGGAGTACCTTCCCTCCTCCATCAGCCGGAGGATACGGTTCCAATGTTCGCGGTAGGTGTTGAAACGGCCTACAAGCGTGGTAAATTTGTGTTTGAACATGGTGTTGTTGATGGGGACGCCGGTATATTGCCGCACCGCTTTCTCTACCTCGGAGCGCAGAGAGAGGGGCTCCCTTTTCTCCAGGCCGGTAAAATACTGTTCGTACCGGAGGATAAGGTCGGCCAGCATCTGTTCAAGCTTTGTTAAATCTTCAGCAATCCCCATGCAGATCCCCGATCCGTTGCCGTATGCCTGCCGATGGCACCCGGCGGGCAAATCTCCTGAATGTGGGCCATCGGGAAGCGTCCGGCCCAAATAAACAAACTATATTCAAACACACTGATATGTAAAGCGTTAATCAGTCGGTTCCGTCAACTAAATCTCTTGACATATTACAATACCGACACTATTTTAATTAGAAAAAACGTCCTTAAACCTAATGAGACAGGCAGGGCCACGGCGCGATCATGAAAACCATTTACATCCTTTCCGACTCAACCGGCGAGACCGCCGAACGGGTGATCAAAGCTGCTCTCTCCCAGTTTTTCGAAGAGGACGTCAAGGTCCACCGCCTGTTTCAGATCCGTTCTCAGGACGATGTGCACCAAGCCCTGGCGGTGGTTGTGCGCGATCCGGGGATGCTGGTCTATACCCTCGTAGATCCGCACCTCTCCGAGGCGGTTGAACGGGTTGCCGAGGAGCACGGCCTGATTGCGGTAGATCTTTTGAGCAGCCTGATCTACAACCTGTCGCGCTACCTGGGGGCGCCCTCGCAGGAGATTCCGGGGCTGCTGCATCGCATCGACACTGAGTACCACAGGCGGGTCGAGGCGGTCGATTTCACGGTCAAGCACGATGACGGGCAGGAAACCCGTCACCTGTACAAGGCCGACCTGGTTCTGGTGGGGGTTTCCCGGTCGTCCAAAACCCCTCTTTCCATGTATCTGGCCCACAAGGGATACAAGGTGGCAAACGTGCCGCTGGTCAAGGGGATCGATCCCCCGGAGGAATTGTTCCAGATCGATCAGAACAAGATCGTGGGACTTGTGATCGATACCAGGCGTTTGGTGGATATTCGCACCTCACGGCTGCTCAACATGCGGCAAAGCCCCCGCGGGAGCTATGCCGACTACCAGCAGGTGGAGGACGAGGTGGCATACTGCAAAAGACTTTACCGGCAACACCCGGAATGGATGACTATCGATGTGACCAACAAATCGGTGGAGGAGGTTGCAACAGAAATAATGCGCCGCATGGAGGACGAGTCACCCACCTATTAGCGCGCGCCTGTCGATGATACCATACTGGATCAATATATAAAAAGGGGGTACAACATGAAGATTCTCGTGGTTGAAGACGAAAAGAAGGTCGCCAGCTTCATCAAGCGTGGTCTTGAGGACGACAGCTACAAGGTTTCAGTGTCGTATGACGGTCTCGACGGATTAAAACAGGCCAGGGAGGGGGAGTTCAACCTGGTCATCATGGATATGATGCTGCCCAAGAAGGACGGCATGGCGGTGGTAAAGGAACTGCGCGAATCGGGAAACCGCGTGCCGGTGCTGATGCTGACCGCCCGGGACAACATGGAGGATATCGTGTCCGGCCTTGATGCCGGTTCCGATGATTACCTCACCAAACCGTTCGCCTTTGCCGAATTGCTGGCGCGCGTCCGTGCGCTCCTGCGGAGAGGTGAACAGGACCGTGGCGCCGAGATCCGTTTTTCCGATCTGCGGCTCGATCCGGTCAGCCACAAGGTGTGGCGCGACAGCAAGGAGATCGATCTGACATCGAAGGAGTACGGCCTGCTGGAGTACCTGATGCGCAACCCCAACACCGTCCTTTCCCGGGCCATGATCGCCGAGCACGTCTGGGACTATGCCTTCGACAGCTTCACCAATATCATCGACGTGTATGTCAACTATCTGCGCAAGAAGATCGACAAGGATTTTCCCACCAAGCTGATCCATACCGTGCGCGGACAGGGGTATATCCTGCGGGAGGGATAGGGGGCGGACAGGACTTGATTTTTGCCGGTTGATTGATTATGTTTCAAAATAGCGGCTCGGGGCGGGCAAGCAACCCGCCCCTGTCAGTCTATCAACCCAAAAATTTCAAGGAGGTCAGAAAATGTCCGCTTCACTCGTGTCAACAGCCCGTTGCCTGGTCATCGGTATGATTGCCGCCCTGGCGATCCCGGTCATATCGATCGCCAAGCCGGTCACCCCCGATTTCGTCGAGCTGGCGAAAAGACTCAAGCCGACCGTCGTCAACATCCGGACCACCAAAAACATCAAGCCCAGACAACGCGCGCGCCACCCTCAACTCCAGCAGAACCCCTTCAACAATTTCTTCGATGATTTCTTCGGCCGTAATTTCGATGAATCCCCGCAACAGCGGCCGCGCCGTGAACAGAGTCTCGGCACCGGCTTTATCATCAGCGACGAAGGGTACATTCTGACCAACAACCATGTGGTCAACGGCGCCGACGAGGTGATGGTCAAGCTTGCCGACGGGAGGGAGATAAAGGGAGAGATCAAGGGGAGCGACGAAAAACTCGACCTGGCCCTGGTCAAGATCAGCGACAAGGAGAAGCTGCCGGTTGCCGAACTGGGGGACAGCGATAGCCTGGAGGTCGGGGAGTGGGTTATGGCCATCGGCAACCCCTTCGGCCTGGCCCAGACCGTCACTGCCGGAATCGTCAGCGCCAAGGGGCGTGTGATCGGCAGCGGGCCGTATGACGATTACATCCAGACCGACGCCTCCATTAACCCGGGCAACTCCGGCGGGCCGCTCTTCAATGTCGACGGCAAGGTGATCGGCATCAATACCGCCATCATCTCCGGCGGCCAGGGGATCGGGTTTGCCATCCCGATCAACATGGCAAAGGATGTGGTGGCACAACTCCGCGACAAGGGCAAGATCACCAGGGGGTACCTGGGAATCCGCTTCCAGCCGCTGACCGCCGATCTCGCCAAATCGTTCGGCCTCGATACCGACAAAGGAGCGCTGGTCGCCAATGTGGAGAAGGATACGCCGGCCGAGAAGGCAGGCCTCAAGGCGGGCGACATCATCCTGGAGTACGACGGAAAACCGATCATCGAGGGGAACGAACTGCCCCGCTACGTGGCGGTTACCCCCATCGACAAGAAGGTCAAGCTGGTGATCTTCCGTGACGGCAAGCGGCAGGAGGTGACGGTGGTCATCGCCAGGATGAAGGATGGCGAGAGCCAGGCAAGCGCCGAAGGCGCCATTGGTAGCGAAACCATCGGCATCGTGGTGCAGGAACTGACCAGGGAGTTGGCCTCCCGACTGGGGATCAGGGATACCAAAGGCCTGATCGTCAGCGAGGTCAAACCCGGCTCCCCCGCCGAGGAAGTTGGGATTTCCGCAGGCGACATGATCATCGAGTTCAACGGCCAGCGGCCCGATTCGCTGGAAAAATTCAACGCCGTGGCAGCCGGCCTGAAAAAGGGGGATGTGGCCCGACTGCTCTTGAAGCGTTCCGACGGCGCGATTTACTACGCGGCCGTGAAGATCGAACAATAACCCAAAGGGCGGGTTCGCAACCCGCCCTTTTTTTAACCGCCAGGAGTTTCCATGCCCGCCCGTTACGTCCAACCGCTTCGTATCCTGATTCAGTTCTGCTTCCTCTCCTTCATGGTTTGGCTGGGGCTGCGCCTTTACCTGTTTGTCCAGTATTTCCGCTCCGGAGGAGCCACCGCCCCTGTGGCCCGGCCTGACGGCGTCGAGGGGTTCCTCCCCATTTCCGGCCTCCTGGGGCTGGCCGGCTGGCTCAAGGGGCTGGGCATAAACCCGATTCATCCTGCGGCAGTGGTGATCTTCCTGACCGCCGTGGCGGTCTCGCTGCTGCTGCGGCGTTCCTTCTGTTCCTGGATATGCCCGGTGGCGACCATCTCGGAATGTGCCTGGAAGGCCGGATTCCGGGGATTCAGGCGCAACTTCCGTCTGCCCCATGCACAGGATTTGGCGGGCCGCACGGTGAAATACCTGATACTTGCTTTCTTTATCGGCCCCATCATGTTCACCATGCCGCCGCTGGCCCTGAACGCCTTCATCAATGCCGACGACCATCGGCTGGCCGATGTTCACCTCATGGACTTCTTTCTCAATATATCTCCTCTTGCCCTGGGGATCATCCTGGCTCTGGTGGCTGCTTCTATCCTCCTGAACAATCCCTTCTGCCGCTACCTCTGTCCCTATGGAGCCCTTTTGGGACTCGTGGCCAAGCTCTCCCCGGTGCGGGTGACCCGTGACACCGACCGTTGCGTCTCCTGCGGGGCCTGCACCCAGGCCTGCCCGGCCCATATCGACGTCATGCACGAAAAGAGCGTGAACTCGGCCGAGTGCATCGGCTGCTGGCGTTGCGTAAGCTACTGCCGGGTCGACGGAGTCCTTTCCATGCGCGTTGCGGGCAGGTTCGTCATTTCGGGCATCGTCTTCGCTTGCCTGGTTGTGTCCCTCTTCTGGGGCGGATCCCTGGTGGGCAAGGTCACCGGTCACTGGCGCACGGTGCTGGATGCCGCCGAGTACGGCAGGCTCCTGGGGAGATAGTGGGTGGGCTCACAGGACGTGCCGATGGAATACCTCGTGGCGTATCACGTAAAAATATGCCATACTGTCAGATCGTTTAAGATATCGCCCGTCAATGAAAGGAAGCACCTGCAACATGGGAGTCTATGCCAACACCGTCAGCATCACCCAGTACATTATAACCGGCGACCTGCCGAAGAGCGATCAGTTTCCGTGGTTTTCCGGAAAGCTGTCCGCCCGCGGGTTCCAGTCCATTGAAAACTCCGCCGAGGAGTCCTCCGAAGGGTGGACCCACGTGGACAATCCCGATAACGCAGCCTTTGAGTCGCCGTCCGATTTTTGGCGCGACAACTACCTGGTCTTCTCCCTGCGCCGGGACCAGCGCAAGGTGCCGGCTGCTCTGCTCAAATCCCACGCCGGCCGGGAGGAGGGGGCCTTCCTGGCCCAGCACCCCAACCTGCGCCGCGCGCCCAAGAAGAAGCGGGAAGAGATCAAGGAACAGGTGCAGTTACGCCTTTTGACCAAATCCCTGCCGGTCCCCTCCAGCGTGGATGTGGTCTGGGACCAGAAAAGCGGGGTACTGACCCTGTTCAGTCTGGGGACCAAGGTCCTGGAGCGCTTCGAGGATATCTTCCGCAAGACCTTCGAGGGGCTCAGCCCGGTGATCGTCCATCCTTTTGCCCGGGCCCGGATGCTGGTGGAGGGGCAGATGCTTGACAAGCTGGAGGCCGCAAACCTGGCCGGGTCTGACGCGGTGGCGGCCCAGATCCGCGATAACCAGTGGCTGGGGTGGGATTTCCTGCTCTGGCTCCTCCAGCGCGGGGTGAACGGGGAAGGGGAGTTCAGTGTCTGCCGGCCGGGCCATCTCGGCACCGGCGAGCGTTTCTCGGCCTGGATCGACGACCGCATCCAGTTCCAGGGCGGGAGCGAGGAGGGGAGCATCCAGAAGGTCTCCGTCTCCGGGTCCCAGGACAGCTACCTGGAGGCCATCTCGGCCCTCAAGGGAGGCAAGCGGATCACCAGCGCCACCATCAGCATGGAGAAGGACGAAAATCCCTGGAAACTTACCCTTAAGGGGGAGACCTTCGGCTTCGCTTCCTTCAAATGCCCCCAGGTCCGTATCGAGAAGGACGCCACCGTGGATCAGATGAGTGAACGGGAGGCGGTCTTCTACGAGCGCATGTTCCTGCTGGAGCAGGGAGTCCAACTCTTCGACAGCCTGTTCGCCGCATTCCTGAACGAGCGCCTGAACGATACCTGGGGGACGCGCCTCCAGGCCATCCAGGCCTGGCTGGACGGAAAGTAGACCATGAAATTCATTGATGAGGTAACCCTGTTCACCGGCTCCGGCCATGGCGGCGCCGGCTGCATCGCGTTCCGCCACGAGAAGTTCATCGAGTTCGGCGGCCCCAGCGGCGGTGACGGCGGCAAGGGGGGGGACGTCATCTTCGTGGCCGTCTCAGGCCTCTCCACCCTGCTGGAATTGCGCCACCGCCCCCACCAAAAGGCTGAAAAGGGCCATAACGGCACGGGCAAGAACCGCCACGGCGCCGGCGGGGAAGACCTGGTCATCAAGGTGCCGGTGGGCACGGTCATCAAGGACGCCGATACCGACGAGCAACTGGCCGACCTGACCGAGAACGGTCAACGGGTGGTCCTGCTCAAGGGGGGACGGGGGGGGCAGGGGAATGCCCGCTTCGCCACTGCCACCAACAAGGCGCCCAAATTCGCCCAACCGGGTGAAGAGGGCGAGGAGCGCAAGCTGCGGCTGGAATTGAAGCTGATGGCCGACGTGGGGCTTCTGGGGCTGCCCAATGCCGGCAAATCGTCGCTCATCAGCAAGATCTCCGCCGCCCGCCCCAAGATCGCCGACTACCCCTTCACCACCATGGTCCCAAGCCTTGGGGTGGTGGCATACAAGAACTACCGCTCCTTCGTGGTGGCCGACATCCCCGGCATCATCGAGGGAGCCCACGCCGGCGCCGGCCTGGGGCACCGTTTTCTGAAGCACCTGGAGCGCTCCGGTATCCTGCTGCACTTGGTGGATATCTCCTGGATGCCGGACCGGGACCCCTTGGAGGAATACCAGGCGGTCTGCCGCGAGTTGGCCCATTTTAGCCCCGAACTGGCCGCAAAGGAGCAGGTGGTGGTGATCACCAAGACCGACCTGCCCCAGACCCGGGAGCAACTTGCCGGGATCAGGGCGTGGTTCGAAGGCCGGAATATCACGGTATTCCCCATCTCATCGGCCACCGGCGAGGGTGTCGAGGCGCTTCTGGACGAGATCGCCCGGCGATTGTGGGCGGACCGCGATAAGGATGAGTGATGCGTAAAGAACTTTTGAAATCCGTGAAGCGCGTCGTAATCAAGATCGGCAGCCGGGTGTTGACCGATGCCGACGGCGCCCTGGACCTGGCGGTCATCGGGCGGATCTGTAGCGACATCGCCGCTCTTCATGCCCGGCACCTGCAGGTGGTGGTGGTGTCGTCCGGCGCCATCGCCGCCGGCAGGAGCGAACTGGGGCTGACGGAAAGGCCCCGCACCATCCCCCAGAAACAGGCAGCGGCGGCTATCGGCCAGTCGCTCCTCATGCGGGCTTACGAGGAGGCCCTGGAGCCCCACGGCCTGAAGGCGGCCCAGGTGCTCCTGACCAGCGAAGACCTGGTCAACCGGCAGCGTTTCCTCAATGCCCGCGCCACCCTGGACGCCCTCTTGGGCTTCGGCGTCATCCCGGTCATCAACGAGAACGATACCGTGGTGGTGGAAGAGATCAAGTTCGGGGACAACGACAACCTTTCGGCCTTGGTAACCAACGTGGCGGAGGCCCATCTGCTGCTGATCCTGACCGATATCGAGGGGTTCTACAGCGCCGACCCCCATCGCGACCCCAGTGCCCGGCTGATACCGCTGGTGCGGGGGATCACCCGTGAGGTGGAACGGGCCGCAGGAGGCTCCGGTTCAAAGGTCGGAACCGGCGGCATGGCCACAAAGGTGGCTGCCGCCAAGAAGGCCGGCAAGAACGGCGTCCCAACCATCATGGTGGACGGCAAGCGCGCCGGGGTCATTGCCGCCGCCCTTGGGGGCGCAGAGGTCGGCACCCTGTTCCTCCCTTCCGACGAGGGGGTGAACCGCCGCAAACACTGGATCGCCTACACCCTCAAGCCATCCGGCAGGGTGGTGGTTGACGAGGGGGCGCGGGAGGTGCTGCTGAAACGGGGCAAGAGCCTGCTGCCGTCGGGGGTCCTGCGGGTCGAGGGGCGTTTCGAGCGGGGAGGGTGCGTTCGGGTCTGCGGGCCGGACGGTGTGGAGTTCGCCCGGGGTCTGTCGGATTATTCCAGTGTCGAGGCGGCCCAACTCGCCGGGAGGAAAAGCAGCGAGATCGACGAGGTCCTGGGGTATCATTACGGGGACGTGATCATCCACCGGGACAATCTGGTGGTTTTGTAAAGCAGGCGGCCTTCGAGAATTGCAACATCACGGAGGCCGGCCAATGAACAACTGATTAAAATCAAGCGGTTTTTCTACGATGTTCTTCCTCCCAACCAATACATGCAAGCTGAACAGTACGCGGAATGGGCCGAGCGCCGGATCCATAGGCGCTTACCGTGCGAACAGTGACACCCAGTTCACGACTTGCAGCAGCAAGAGAAAGGCTGTTTCGGATTCGCCATACCGTAAAGCGGTCGGCCGGTGATTCCGAACGCTGGTCGAGCATGTCTGCAAAGAGCGTATCAGCGCCGATCTGGATGTCATGGTGCGGCCATTCAGCTTCCCAACCGTATTCTCCCAAAACAGCACCGGAAAATACGGCAGCATCACGAAGAGGCGCAAGGCCGGGTAAAGAAAAAATGACGTCTTTAAGATTTACCGTGCCGCTGGAACCACCAGCAAAACTGACTTCGAGACAATAATTATCAGCAGCAGTAACAGCCGTTAATCTTGGACGGGTTATCCGTGTAGAGTGTGCCATTGTTGTATCAACTCCTCTCTGTTGTCTGCTATCCATCCCAAGGCATGACGAAGAACCTTTGCAGGTGCAGAGCCGTCAATGACTTCCAGCGTTTCAAGGTTTATAACCACATCAAAGTCAGGACCCATGAGATGTACATGGGGAGGGTTGTGATCTTTCTCCCTCAACGTGATCCTGAAGCTTGAAAAGCGGTATTTTGTTGTCATTGGTTAAATATATAGAAATAATTTCTATAGCACAAGAAAAAACAATGCGATTTGACAAGCTGGTGGTAAATCGTCTAACTTGATGATGCTATGCAACTCAATCTCTTTGAAGACAACCGGCCTGGCATCCTGCTCAATATAGCCGATGAATTCATTCGCTCGCGGGATTTTGTCCAGGCTGTTTCCGTATATGAACAGCTACTTGCCGACTACCCAAGCGATAAGTACCCTGCCGCCCTATTAAAGCTTGTTGGTGAATGGCTCGATTTGATATCAAGAGCCGATGAAGACCCAGGGAATCCGTCCCCCCTCCTGGCTATTTGGCATGGCCTTGATTCTATTTGTCATCCAGCGCTTCATTCGGCCGTCCTGGGTTTACTGATTGATAAGCTTCGCTCCCTGCCCAATCCTGAGCTGATCTATACACCACCGCGCTTTCACCTTGGCCATGCATTGATTAAGGTCGGCCAGTATGCTGCAGCGGCGGATTGCTTTCATGATGCGTTACTTGCCGGCGGCATTGAACGAGGAAAGTTTCTGGCGTGGCAAGGCGATGCCCTGACGTTGGCAGGAGATAGTAAAGCTGCCTTAAAAAGCTATCTGACCGCTTTTCTTGACGACCCGCTCACCGTGGATATGCAGTCCGTCACCAATCGAAAAATCTCCGATCTCTACGCATCGATGCATTACGAAACAACAGACGAAATCGAGGATGATGAAATACCTGCCTGGCTCCCGGTTTGGGGGTGGCTGCACGGAGTATTTGCGCTTCCAATGCATGCTGTCGCTGAAAAACCGTCTTTCAGCCTGGAGGAATTTGAAGAGATCATTTCTCAAAAGAGCAGTCCCGTCCCGCGCATATGGTATGATATGCTGACTTATGCAGAGAGAATGCGCCTTATGCATCAGGGTGAACTTGCATCGGTCCGGCGTTTGATGAAAAAAGCGAACGGATTCATGTTTGGTTGTTATATGGAATAAATTAGTGAGCGGAGATGATTGCATTTCACAGGTATAGGCATTTTGACGGTTTGAGATACATTTTGTTTTTCATTCATTTGGAATAGGATGCCCTTATTCTGTCGATGCAACGTTGTAATCTCGGTACTTCACCAAAATTTACGTCGCCATGCGACCTAAGGCCTGTTACATGACCTTGCCTGCAACCCCGGCCACCCTTCCGCCGCTCCTGAAAAAGTTTCACGACTATCGTCCCGGCGACATTCATACTGTTGCGGCAAAGGTCCATTTGATGGCCGGGTTCGAGGCATGCAAGGCCAACACCCTGACCGATGCCGTTTGGAATGAAGACAAGACTGCATTGATTGTCAGATTTATCGGCGGTAGTCAAACCACATTGCTGGTCGAAGGCTACCGGCTCCTCACCAAATGCACCTGCAACCAATGGCAACCGGCCCGCAACTGTCCACATGTTGTCATGGCTTGGGCAACTCTGAAGCGGCTTGTCTCTCCGGAAGCTTTGACGCATATAAGATTCAATCAACAACTACTGTCGGATATGAAGCGCCATACAGACCGGGAGCCAACAACTAAAATAATTGCTGCGACTGATGAATTGCCAACACAACGTAAAAAACTAAGAGAGAATCTATCGGAGGCGCACCGGATACGAAATGAGCATCTCAATAGTTCAACAGTAAAGGCATCCCAACAATTCAGACTTGTAATAGAGCATAGTCGCCACCAAAATGGACTATCAGGCCAATTCATGAAAGGAGACGACGTAATTCTTGGTTGGACAACAATCGGTATACCGACCGATCTTGCCCGATTCATGGCAACGCACTATTACTACGAATCAACACCGCGATACTTTGAAACGTTCCTCTCACAGACAAACGGTAAGTACCCCATTGTGTTTCGTGATCCGGAAGCGCATGAAAGACCTCTTACCTATTTCACCAATACAGCCCGGCAGGCAACCATCACCTTTGACATTCAAGGTGACGAGGTGGTCATCTCACGCTCCTTGGACAAAGGTGCCCCGATCCCTTCTGAAGCAATCGTGCACAGTCATTTACTTTTTGTCCCAGATGAGGGAGCCATTTTTCCAATAACGAATCGTGAAGCCTGGAAGAACTGGGATGCAGTGATCGACGAGATGGATTCGTACCATGACTTTTGTGAGTTTGGCGAATTCGACGAGACGGGAAACATTGAAGACATTGATGATGATTCGGAACCAGATATTATTACGCAAGAGCTTCGCCGTCTTCCGCATGCCGTCGCAGCTCCCCTATTGCTCTTCAACTCTTCTTGTATCCGGCTTAGTCTGGACATGTTTGCCAACGCCGATGAATACGGCATGTTTTTCTATAAAAGCAAGGCAGTTGCCAAGCCAAACCTGGGCTCGCCGACCTATCTGCTGGAAATACCTGACGGAGTGGCGCAACCCAGAGTTTCCATTGTGCCTGTGGGTTTGTACGAAGGTCAGACGTTCCCATGTTCTAATGCAGTTTTATGGCTGCTAAACCCGTTGTGGCGCTCAAGCCTCTCTGCATCAATGAGAACCAAAAAGCGGTTACGCGCAGTACTGGAAGCCGCTTTTGCGCTTATGGACGAGCCCAAAACAACGGCCCGTAACGCCATCATTCGTTCAGTAACAGCCACACCAGACTTTTCCAGACGAAAGGTGAAGAGTGAGGCCAAGCAGCTATTGAACCATCTTGCCGAAGAATGGAATCAAAAGATGGTGCTGCTTTTAGCCACTCCAGATGGCTGGCAATGTGTCGAGGATGACCGTCGTAATCAGGTACGACTGCTAAAGATGCTCTTTCAGATGTTCGGGTTGGAATCTTTTGGGAATAGCCTTGCTCCGGGTGTGGTTGAACTTTCAACGGAGCTTTTCCTGCGGGAGTTGCCGCACTTAATGTCATGTCTTCAGGCTGAAGGTTTTTCACTGCGCCTGGGCAATGAACCGTTGGCTACTGCGTCATGGGAGTTTTCACTTGATGCCACCAGCAGTACCATAGACTGGTTCGAATTGCGTCCGGAGATTCGCTGCGATGGCGAATTGCTGTCGGATGAAGAACTGCAGGGGCTTCAGGCTGGTAACAACATGCTGCGCCGCAACGGTCGTTTGGTAATGATGGATGAGACCAGCGCTCAAGTACTGGCCATGATTGCCGAGGCAATGCCGTCCGGCAAGCGGAAACGCAAGGATGAACAGGAACTCGTTCGGGTGCCTCGCTTGCAGATTCTGGACTGGCTCCAATTGAGAAGTCGCGGTGTGGATGTCAAGCTTTCTACTGATGATGCCATGGTGCTGGAGAGCCTGCTGGATTTCGAGCGCATCCCTGAACGTCCACTCCCGGTTGAGCTCAACGCAACCCTGCGCCACTATCAGGTGGATGCCTACCGCTGGCTTGGTTTTCTCTATGAACACCGTTTTGGTGCCTGTCTTGCGGATGATATGGGACTTGGAAAGACCATTCAAGGGATCGCCTTTTTGGCAGGTATCACACACGGTACGATTACCTCGTCTGCACCCACCGGCACGCCACACTTGATCGTCGTGCCTCCATCTCTTTTGTTTAACTGGGAGGCGGAGATAGCCCGTTTTCTCCCAGGTTCAAAAGTATTGCTCTATGTCGGCAGTGGCCGCTCGGTGAATACCATAACCGGTTATGATATTGTCATTACCAGTTATGGCATCGTGCATCGAGACATTGAAATGTTGGAAACTCTGCGATTCAATGTAATCATATTTGATGAAACTCAGGTGGTGAAAAACCTTCAGGCCGCAACCACCAATGCCGTGCGCCGACTTAATGGAACGTTCTCGCTGGGCTTGACCGGTACTCCGGTGGAAAACCATCTTGGAGAATACTACGCTATAATGGATCTCTGTCTGCCAGGTTTACTGGGAAGCAGAGAAGAATTTACACGTCAGACCGGACAGGGAGGACAAGCGGGCATCGAACGTTTGATCCGTCGCACCCGGCCCTTCGTATTACGCCGCAGCAAGCAGATAATTGCCGCAGAATTACCACTCAAGATAGAAACTGATATCCATCTGGATCTTTCGTCGAAGCAGAAGGTTCTGTACCAGCGTACAGTGGAAGAAGTACGCGGTCAGGTGCGGGATGCCTTTGCCAACCATGCTGCGGGACAGGCCCGAATCATTGCCCTAACCGCCATCCTCAGACTGCGCCAAATCTGCCTGGCACCTGTATTGGCGGCGCCGGGCGCAACCGACGCTTCTCCTAAGCTTGATTTTCTGGCTGAACAGCTGACCGAGCTGCGCGATGAAGGACACAGTGCCTTGGTTTTTTCCCAGTTCGCCGGTTATCTTGATATCATTGAGCAGGGATTGAAGCAGCACAGCCTGCCCTGTTTACGGCTTGACGGTTCCACGCCGGTGCCGCAACGCAAAAACTTGGTGCAGAAGTTCCAACATTCCGACGAGCCAACTGTTTTCCTGATCAGCCTTAAGGCTGGAGGTAAAGGGCTTAATCTGACCAAAGCCACCTATGTCTTTCACATGGATCCTTGGTGGAACCCGGCCGTTGAGAACCAGGCATCGGATCGCGCCCACCGCATAGGCCAAACCAACCAAGTGACCATAACACGACTGATTATGCGCCACACCATCGAAGAGAAGATGATGGCGCTCAAGGAACGAAAACTGCAACTTTACAAAGCTATTTTGGAAGAAAATGCTAGTGGTGGCGGGGCGGGGCTGTCACGAGAGGATTTTGAGTTCTTGCTGGGTAGTTGATATTCGGCGATGTTCAACAAAATGTGATATGGTATCATGAGGAATCTTACAATTTTACCACGGTTGAAAAACTGCTCAATGACTTCGATAGCGACGTAAGGACAGCGTCATGACAAAACGTGATTTCCAGGTAGCCATAAAATCCCATGATGAGGTTATGGGGGAACTGACCGACCTTGCGCGGCGGATCGACAAGGGGGACTATCCCGATAAGCCACATGAGCGGGTTTATTTCAACGACGCCAGGACATTTTTCCGGCATATCACCCCCCGGCGCTTTGACCTTCTGGAAGAGTTGCACCGCCAAGGCGAAATGAGCATTAAGGCGCTGGCGCGGCTGCTGAAGCGCAATTACAAGAACGTGCATGATGATGTAAAGGCCCTTGAAGAGATCGGGCTGATCAAGCGGCAGGAAAACGGTTTGTACTCTGTTCCCTGGGATGAGGTGCAGACGACTTTGAGGCTAGCGGCATAGGAGAGGCCGGCAGGTACAAGAGCAAGGCTTGACTATCACCTTTTGTTGCCCAATAATTGCAGGTATCAGCTTATAAAGAACTATGCAATGCGGTCGTAAACCTGAATCTTGAGAGGCAACGCCATGCAACATAAGATGAATGTCGTGCCGTTTTCTTTTACCGACCAGACGACCGGCAAGCAGCGCCCCGTCATTGTAGTCAGTTCTACCGATTACTTGGCATGATGCAAGATAGAGAAACAACTCGATCAAATTAACAAACTTAACTACGTCCCCTTAAAGACCCGTCCCCTTAAAGACCCTACCTCATTATGTGTTAATAAATTTTTACAGCCACCACCCACCTTAATATCCCCGCCACGTTTTACTAAACGGGGAAATATTTACAACACTCTTGTAAGCAAAAGTCTTGATTGAGAACTGGCGGTACGAGTACAATCACTTCCGTCCACACAGCCAATTATTGCATGTCCCACAAGTTAAGCTTCATCGTCGCTGTTTTTGGCTAACTACAGGATTTATAATTAAGAAAGAAGGAAGAAGGATACTTTGATGAAAGAGGTCATCATCAAACGCATATTATCATTTCCGTTACGGATGCACTTGTTACTAATGGCTTTTATTATGTCATTGCCGGCTTTCATGTTAATCATCCATACAGGCTTAGGCCAGAGGAAAGATGCCATTGATGTAGGCATCTCTGAGGGAAGGAAACTAGTTTATACCATAGCAACTGAACAAAACAACCTTACGAGCGATGCGGAACAATTATTGATCATTTTGGCTCAACTTCCTGAAATAAAATCTCACAATAAATCGGCAACTAATAAGATTCTGGCCGATATTCTAAAGTTCAGCCCTCAGTATGGTAACATCGGCATCACAGATCGTTTTGGAGATGTCTGGGCATCGGGTTTGCCATTAACCAAATCCATTTCCGTAGGAGACAGGCTTGCTTTCAGGAAAGCTGTTAAGACCAGACAATTTTCTTCCGGTGATTTCAGCATCGGTAGAATAACAGCTAAACCGACCATTGGTTATGGTTATCCCTTAATCAATACACTTGGCGATATTGAAGGGGTTATTTTAGTAAGTATTAATTTCAGTCATCTAAATGAACTCCTGCAACTCTCTCTTTTACCTAAAGGTTCTACATTTAGCATCATTGACTGTAATGGGGTGATCATTGACAGAAACCTTAATCCTGCAAAATACATTGGAACCAAGGTAAAGGAAGACATTTTTCAGAGCATGAAAAATGGTGCCGATGAAGCTAGTACAACCGACTTCGAGTCTGCAGGCGACAATGCAATTAACTCATATCGCAAGCTGACCTTACATGACGAGCAATCGCCCTATCTGTATATTCGTACGAGTATTCCACTTCAGGTAACCCAGGAAAAAGCGATGCGCGCATTGGTTTTCAATGTTGCAATTTTGCTGGCAATGTTACTGCTGACGGTTATTGCCGTCATGTACATGGGAAATTTTGTTTTTTTGCAGCGGATAAAAAAACTTCAGGAAGCCTCTCACCATCTTGCAGAAGGAGATCTTGACGTTAAAGCTTCGGAGATGGTTTGCGGTGCGGAGTTGGGGAGTTTGGCTAAAGCATTTGATGAAATGGCCCACAAGCTTTCTTTGCGGGAATCTGCTCTTGTCAGCAGAAAGGCCGAATTATTAGACCTCTACAATAACGCCCCTTGCGGGTATCATTCGTTGGATAAACATGGTGTAATAATTCGCATTAATGATACCGAACTCACGTGGCTGCGATACTCCCGTAACGAAGTCGTCGGGATCAAGAAATTTGTGGACATCATAACTCCCGAAGGGCAGGAGTTGCTTGAGAAGAGCTTTCCCCTTCTTAAAGAGCGTGGAGGGGTTCGTGACCTGGAATTTGAAATGATTCGCTCCGATGGCTCAACATTTACTGTGCTCATAAGCGCTACTGCAGTACGCAACGCTGACGGCTCTTTTATCATGAGCCGGAGCATTGCGCAAGACATCACTGCTCGCAAACAGATCGAAAATAAACTCAATGACCTGAACCAGAGCCTGGCAAAGAGGATTGATATCGAAACAGAAAAACGTCTCAATCATGAACGCTTAATGGCCCGTAACGCCCGACTGGCGGCAATAGGAGAGATGATCGGGGCAATTGCCCATCAATGGCGGCAACCATTGGCAACCCTCGGAGCCACTATCCAAGGCATCAGAATGGCGTGGGAGCATAAATGCCTTGACGATGAATTCCTGGAGAATGCCGAGGCAGATGCACAAAAGCAGCTCTACTACATGTCCGAAACTATCGAGGATTTCAGAAACTTTTTCGCTCTGGATAAAGTCGCGGAGAAATTCGATGCTTATGAGAAGATCCACGAGGTCGTTGCACTTGTAGCCAATCAATTTGCACACACCAGCGTCGAGTTGAAGGTACACCATCATGATTCGGTTTATCCACCAGAAGTAAGTGGCTATCCAAACGAGTTCAAGCAAGCCGTACTAAACCTTGTCAGTAATGCGTTTGATGCCATACTTGAAAAGAGAGCCCAGAACTCGTCTCTTGATGAATCGACTGAATTCTCCGGTCTGATTGATGTCTCCGTAAACACTTCAGCGCTTGATGTCGTCATCGAGGTACAGGATAATGGTTGCGGTATACCAGAACAGCATGTGGATAAGATTTTTGAACCGTATTTCACAAGCAAATCAGAAGGCAAGGGGACCGGCATAGGGCTTTACATGACTAGGCTTATTATTGAGGAAAGTATGGGGGGCCGGCTCAGCTTCACTAGTGGGCCGGACGGCACCGCTTTTACGATGACACTTGCGAGAGACAATTTTGCAGGGGGAGATGGCAATGGATGAAAAAGTACCGATAAAAGTCCTCTACGTGGAGGATGAGCAGGATCTTCGCGGACGGATTCGTATCGTTCTTGATATGTATTTTGAAAAAGTTGTAACCTCCACCAATGGAAAAGAAGGTTTGGAGGTGTTTACGAGTGAGCGTCCCGACATTGTTGTAAGTGACATCATGATGCCGGTCATGGATGGTCTTGAGATGGCAAAAGGGATCAGAAACGGTGATCCGGAGGTCCCGATTATCCTTACTACCGCCTTCACCGAGACTACGTATCTGCTTAAAGCCATTGAATTCGGTATCTCCGCTTATGTCCGCAAACCTCTCGATTGCCGGCAACTCGTCGACGCCATCGTGCGATCAGCAAAGCCAATTTTGCAAAAAAAAGAATTGGAACAAGCGCGGCATCGCGAGCAGGCATCTTTGGAATTTCTTCTTGGCGATAGCACGGCAATGCAGACCGTGATCAGACAGGCGCAACGAATTGCAGATACCTCTTTTTCCGTTATCATTCAGGGCGAGACCGGGGTAGGCAAATCCCATCTGGCCTCACTTATTCATGGCTTGAGCCAACGCAAGCACAAGCCTTTCATCACGGTGACTGTCAGCGCTTTACCTGAAAATCTGGTGGAGAGCCAACTGTTCGGGCATGTCAAGGGCGCCTTCACCGGTGCGGTTGTCTCGAAAAAAGGACTTTTCGAGGAGGCAGACGGCGGGACGTTATTCCTTGATGATGTAGATTGTGCTCCTCCAGCCATACAAGCCAAGATACTTCATGCCGTTGAACAGAAGCAGTTTATCCCCGTAGGCGGAACGAAACAGGTGGAGGTGGATGCGCGCATTATCGCTGCTAGCAACCGCGACCTGCTGCATGAAGTGAAAAACGGGAATTTCCGGCAAGACCTCTACTACCGCCTGAGTGACTTGGTGATGACAATACCGCCTCTGCGTGAAAGAAGTGGTGACATCTCAGCACTGGCCGCTACGTTCCTGAATGAAATTTCGTTAGAGTTGAACCGGGTCTCTCCCCGCATAACATCCGATGCGATCTTATTGTTAAACCGTTACCCGTGGCCGGGTAATGTACGGGAGTTGAAGAGCGTCATGAAACGGGCGGCACTTTTTGCAGGAGAAACTCTCACCAGCGAAGATCTGGCGAGTATTATGAACACAGCATATCAAGAAGGATCGGAATACAATGTGGCACAGCTGCAAACCATGGAAGAAATTAAATTTAATGCAGTACGACAGGCCCTTGAGGCCACTGACGGCAAAAAGATGGAAGCGGCCCGTTTGCTAGATATGGATTATAGCAGCTTTAAACGCATGCTCGAAAAATACAAACTGTAAAACTCTTCATTTTGCCCACCAATTTTTCAATAGACTCTTCATTTCGCCTACCCCCGGCAAGCCTCTTAAGAAAATATCATTTAATTTAAGCTTGTTACATGTTGGCACCACTGTTGCTTATTTAATTGACTAATAAGTGAGCCAAACCAGATGTGATAATGGGGACTACTATGCAAGCGGGAACGGCGTACGTAAAGGACGAAGAAAGTCTAAATCTACACAGGGCTGATGTCTGCAAGTTTATTGAAGAATCATTACCGGAATGTTACTGCACGAATCTGACAAGCTTGAATATACCCAAAATATTATCGTTCTGTGGCGGTGATTTTAAACATTGCGACATCTATTGCAAAAGAATCGGGAACCAATAACTCAATTTAACATCACAGAATATTTGGCTATATCACAATCTAGTCAACAACAATGCTGTTTTGATAGGAAGGAACAACGATGGGTAGAATGAGAGAAAATCCTCGTTACAATGTAATCTCGATGCGAGTAAGTGAAGAAGAACGTGAACAGCTTAACGCTCTTATGGTAAAGACCAACAAAAGCGTTTCAAGCCTTATGCGAGAAGCCATTGAGTATTTTACCATTCACCTTGAAGACACGGAGCCAAAACAAAATGCAGCCTGATTTTAAAGCATTATGTTATTAGGGGCAGACCAACATTGCTGATCTAAGGGCTGCATAGTTACCAAAGCTTGGACATGTCTATTCAGTTTGTGTAAATGCCGGATTTAGCCTGAAGATTTCATTGGTATGAATGAGTTCCTGAAACAACTGACCAAGAGACTTTTATGAATGCGTATTTTAGCACCAAAGTGTTCTGTTCCGCTCTCGGCTGGATCAGATCCTCAAGCACCGCCATCCACGCTATCGTTTTGGCAGACAACATCAATTGGCCGGTCTTTGTCAGAGTTAGCGCTTTCCCATGACGTATGAGACCCTGAAAAGATACAGATGACAAAACGAATAGTATCAATATTGATACTGGTAATCTCCTGTGTTGCCCCAATCGTTGCTAATGCAGCGTCCGGATGTGCGGAGGCGAACGCTTGGAGCTGTTTTGGAACTATTGAGGTTGATACGTGGAGCACCCATTGCAAATCCAGCACATTCCGGAATGGCGACCGATTGATCGAGGCGAGGGTTACACGGAGAGGCAAAAGTACTCATTTCCAGAAGCTCGCCATCGAACCGTTATTTCATGAACTGTATGATGGCGATGACGGGTTATACATGATAGCATACGGCATGATCCATGTCGTTACCGATGCATTCAGGAACGCCTATCCAGACGGCGTCAAAGTTGTGCCGGAGGGGCCTTCCGTAAAAAATACAGTAATATACAGCACCGAACACGCTGAAATTCCTTTGGCGCTAGCCACCGACCGCAGTCGACTTCAAATCAAATATTCCATCAGGTTCGCTGACGATACAGAAATCAGAGGGGTATGGGATAGCCAGTTTCCCGAACCATTGCCGGATGACTATGACGTCAAGCAATGGCGACATAGGATGCCGCAAGAGATTAAGACACTGTATGATGTGCGCTCACTAAAATAAAAATAGCAGTTTGTTGTGTGAATTGGAGAGTGGAACAAACCAGAGGCTGAGTGCAGTAAGAATAATAGATTCAGTCTGTCAAGATACAACTAACAAGCTATTATCTTTGATCATATCTTGTAGTTATTGTGAGGCTGCAGACCCTCTTAAAATAGGTGAATTACTTCCAACTCCCAGTTTGCTCCACTCTCTTGGGGTTGGGGTTTAAGGAACAAAGGAACGAAAAACCTATTTAAGCAGTTTGATTTCTCTGCATAAGGCGTGAACAGTTGATTGATGAGCATTGAAAAGTCGTGCGGCATCAGCTGCTGATTTCTGTTCTGAACTGACCAAATGAACAAATTACTGTATCTGGTGTTTTTTTATTTTTATGGAGTTACTAATGGAGCATTTATTTCATAAAATATCTGATAAAAGAATACGCGGCGATCTGGTAGTACTATTTTTTCTTATAACATCTTTTATTTTTTGTTATCCTTTGTTACAAAAGTTATATCTGTCCTGTAGAGGTGATTGGGATTATTATTTTTCTTTGCAAGAAGTTTCTTCCATTAGCTTATTCGAATATGGTCAATTCCCTTTGTGGAATCCATATTGCGGTGGAGGAATGCCCTTTATGGGCAATCCTCAAACGGCATTTCCCTCTTTAATATTTCTTTGCACTTCTTTTTTTGGTGTGTTTGCTGGTTTGAAAATTGCCGTATGGCTCCACACATTCCTGGGGATGTGGGGGATGTGGCTTTTAAGTGGCTACATGGGAGTCAAGGGGCCGTCCCGATTAGTGACATCAGTCATTTTCATGTTTAACGGCGCCTGGGTGCTGCATTTGACCGAAGGGCACATTAATTGGCTGTCCAGCGCTCTCCTGCCGTTTCTGTTTATGGCATACCTGAAGGGCTGCGAGAACAAATGGTGGCTCATTGCAGCAGCGTTTGTTGAAAGTTTGATGTTTTACGAGGGTGGTGCATACGTCTTCGCCTTTTGTCTGTTATTCGTATGCATTTATGGCATTTTGAGGGCTATTGAGATAAAAGCCTGGAAGCCAGTCACAACCCTTATTTCCATGAACATCATTGCAGCTTTACTATCCGCCCCAAAGATTCTTCCAGTATTAGACCTTTTAATCAACAATCCACGGATAAAGAGTGCAGAAAATGGTTTGTCCTGGGATGATTGTCTCTCTCTTTTTATCTGTCCAGAAAAAACACTTAACTCATTTGCTGTATGGGAATACGGATCATATCTAGGAATAACAGTAATTATTTTTTATCTTGCCAGCCTTACTCTGTTCAAAAAATATCAATCTCTTGTTTTAGCATCTATATTTATATTTCTTATAGCAATAGGTAATTTCTCAGAATACTCTCCATGGAATGTATTGCATCAACTTCCGCTTTGGTGCTACTTTCAAGCCCCGACAAGAGCATTGATAGTATTTAATTTTACTGTGTCACTTTTAATTGGACTATACTTAGGAAATCCACTAAAAAAGTTTGACATCCGTATGGAGATTCTTATTTTAATCATTGTTGTATATATTGCTGTCGATCTATTCAATACAAATTCTCAAGTGTTTGCCGAAGCTCCTAAACCAGTCAATGTCACTGTTTTCAGGAACACTGGAGTAGCTTCAGTTGCTTCGAATCTTTACTATATTGATCCAATTGCAACGACAGCTTTCTGGCGCTCCGTCCCTTCCGTTCATAAGCCTTTTTCTCAGATTAGAATTCCGGACTTGAAAAGATTCGCTCATGGAGCCTGGAGTGATCAATATTTACCTTTGTTACAGAATATTGGGGTGGTAGACGCATATGAAACAATTCCTTTTGCTAGATATGCTCGTGCTTTCAATGATAAGGACTACCGTGGGGAATTCTACTTTGTGGGAAAAGGTGTTGCAACACAACTAAAATGGAGTCCTAACAGGCTTAAATATCACGTTAAATTGGAACAGCCTGACCGCCTTGTCATAAATCAAAATTACTGGCCTGGCTGGAGAGTTACTCGTGGTGTTGTAACGCGACATAACGGACTGTTGGCTGTTGATCTTCCAGCCGGTGAATATGATCTTAGGATCAAATATCAGCCTATAACCTTTACAGCTGGGCTATCACTGTTTTTTGCGACTTTGTTTTCTATTGCTATGATTTTATTTATGGAATTGTATGCAAAATTGTATCAATCACAAGAGGCGTTGCAACATCTGGAACTACCTGTTTGATGCATTTAACATGCAGTAATCAAGTCTGTAAAGGTCCTACTGAGATATTGAAATATTGTAGACCAGCAGATTTATCTCAATTAGTAACTAACTGCTGTATGCCACTGCTACCGGCCAGCCTACCAACTCATCTTTACAGCGAGACATCTTCCTTTAAAAATATGTGAACCACAAAAATGTAAAAAAAAACGGGGGAGGGGCTTTAGTCTGACCTAAATTTCAGATCGGGAAGCCGACAACTTTCGTCTCATATTCTTGAGATGGGATGCATTATTTCCCTTGCCTGTTAAAATTCGATTCGGGTACGCTGAAGGCATATAAGAGTTTTTTTACCGGTTTTCCGGTTGTTTCTACCCTTTGGGGATCGCCTTCCGGCGATATCCCGTGACAAGGGCTAGACTCAATGGCTTCCATATCACAGAATCACGGATCGGTAAAGCACGGTACGCCCCCCGGCCTCTCACACCTCAAACTGTTGTTCAACTTGACAACATCTGAGACTGTTGTTACAAGCCGGGCAAGATGAGGGTTCCTGCGATTTCACCACATGCCCGATGATTTTTGGAACGATGTCGAGATACTGAGAGGAAGTATATGCATACCGTGAAATAGGGTGGTTCCCCTGTAACGCAAACGACCTCCGGGGGTGAAACCCCGGAGGTCGTTCAGTATAACACTATGTCGTGGTGCGCTTGTGCGCTCAGTTCGCCTGCACAGTTGCAACGCTGGAGGTGAAGGTCTCCGTAAGCTGCAACTGCCCGTTGGAAACCTCCACCCGGCACCGCAGTTCCTGCCCGACGAGGCTGTCCTCGCGCACTCTCAGGTTCAAATAATATTCCGCCATCTTTCCGGTCTCCAGGTCGTCGATCCTGAACGACGGGGCATCGGTCCCGTTCCGGTGGAATTGCGGATTCTCCCCGTCCACGAAAACAAGCTGCGGCGGCAGGACCATCCGCCCGGTCAGCTCCCGTGCCGTTTTGGACCCGACGTTCAGCACGGTCACGCGGTAACGGACCTGTCCGCCGGGGACGATCTTCTGCCCGGAGGGGCGGGCAACGACACGCACCAGCGGCGCGGCGGTGGTCAGCAGGGTATCCTTCGACAGGGCAACATCGCTGAAGCGCGCCGATACCGCCTTAAGGGTCATCCCCTTGCGTTCGCCATCCACCCGGCCGGGCGGTATGCGGAACGAGATGGCCCCCTTGAAGGATTGTCCCGCTCCGACGGTTACGCGGCCGTTCATCACGCCCGGCGCCGCCTCAGCCGACAGAAGCGCACCGTATTCGGCAGGCGCGCTGATCTCAAGGGTAAACTCTTCGTTGTTTTGGGTACGGTTGATAATCTCGAACGGGAGCGTCCCGCTCTCTCCCGCCATGGCGACCCGGTTCTCCTCCAGGGTAATGACCGTGGCGGTGCGGATTGCCTCTTTGGCGGCCATCTCGGAGGCGATCCGTTCACGCTCCCGGCGTTCCAACTCGGCTTTCTCCCGGGCGATGCGATCCTGCTCGGCCCTGAGCCGGGCCAAACGTTCCTGCTCCAGTCTCTCGGCAATGGCCCGCTCGACGGCAAGCTGCTCGTTGCGCATCTTCACTGCCGCCGCATGCAGCGCCTTGTTTTCGGGGAGATGTTCACCCTTGTGCAGTCGCGCCCCCAGATTGAGCAATTCGTCCTCAATGCTCGACCTCAAGGGATTGTCGGGAAATTCGGCGATAAACTGGTTGACGGTCCGGGCGGCCAGCGTGTTGTCGCCGGCCTTCAGCCCGGAACGGGCCAGAAGCAGCAGGGCCACATCCCGTAGCGGGGTGTCGGGGAAGACCTGGGTAAGCTCTTTGACTTTGTCGATGGCCAGGAGGTAATCCATTTTTTGATAGGCGCCAAAGGCCTCGACAAAGAGATTCGAGTCGTCGATCTCCGCCGCCGGGGCGCAGGGCGCCCACGGCAGCCAGATAAACAGCGCCAACACGGGGATGATGAGGTAGGCGAACGGTAATCGCCGCATGGACCTTACTCCACGAAGCTCTTGAGTTTTTTGCTGCGGCTGGGATGACGCAGCTTGCGCAGGGCCTTGGCTTCGATCTGGCGGATACGTTCGCGGGTGACCTCGAAATCCTGGCCGACCTCTTCCAGGGTGTGGTCGCTCTTCTCGCCAATGCCGAAGCGCATGCGAAGGACCTTTTCCTCACGGGGGGTCAGGGTTGACAGCACCCGGGCCGTCTGTTCGGAAAGGTTGGCCTTGATGACTGCTTCAATAGGTGATATGACGGCCTTGTCCTCGATGAAATCGCCCAGGTGGGAATCTTCTTCCTCGCCGATCGGGGTCTCCAGGGAGATCGGTTCCTTGGCAATTTTGAGCACCTTACGCACCTTGTCCAGCGGCAACTGCATCCGTTCGGCGATCTCCTCGGGAGAAGGTTCGCGGCCGTTCTCCTGGACCAACTGGCGGCTGGTGCGGATCAGCTTGTTGATGGTCTCGATCATGTGGACCGGGATGCGGATGGTTCGTGCCTGGTCGGCGATGGCGCGGGTGATGGCCTGGCGGATCCACCAGGTGGCATAGGTGGAGAATTTGTAGCCGCGTTGGTACTCGAACTTGTCCACCGCTTTCATCAGGCCGATGTTACCCTCCTGGATGAGGTCGAGGAACTGCAGGCCACGGTTGGTGTATTTCTTGGCTATGGAGACCACCAGCCGCAGATTGGCCTCGATCAACTCCGACTTGGCGATCCGGGCCTTGGCCTCCCCCTCTTCGATGGCTTGAAGTGCCGTGGAGAGGTCGCTGGCCTTGAAGCCGGACTCCTGCTCAACCTTCTGCAGCTTGCGGGCGGCATTGCGCAGGCGTTTTTCCAGTTTCTGCGTTTCCTCGGCCCCCAGCTTGAATTTTTTCAGCTCCGCAATGGCCTTTTCGTCGTCCACGTGGAGCTTTTCGACGAGGGTTTTCAGTTTGTCCGCCGGGATGACCGCCTCCAGGTCGGAGAGTTCCGTCCCAAGTTTCTCCACCTTGATGGACAGCTCCTTGAGGCGCTCGGCGATCTTGTTGATGTGGCGGTCCTTCAGGCGCAGGGACTTGAGCAACTCGGCTTGCCGTTCCTTGGCCTCGCGGTTCTTTTTCTCCAGCTCTTTCTTCTTGGGCGCCGACTTCGCTGCCTCCAACTGCCCGCCGAGTTCCGTCAGAAGCTGGTCTTGGGAGTTTATCTCATCGATAACGGCAAGGATACGCGTCTTCTGCACATCCTCCTCGTCCTCCTCCAACTCCTCTTCCTCGACCTCTTTGCTGATCTCTGAGGCGTTCATTTGAAATTTGCGCAGCTTATCTCCAAGTTGCAGCACCTCGCGCACCGTGATGGGGGTGTTGAGGATGATGCCGGCCACGTCCCGCTCGCCGTCCTCAATGCGTTTGGCGATCTCCACTTCTCCCTCGCGGGTGAGGAGCGAAACCGAACCCATTTCGCGCAGGTACATGCGGACCGGGTCGCTGGTCCGGCCAATGGAGCCGGGCTCGAACTCCACCTCCTCCGCTTCGCCCTCGATATCCTCATCCTCTTCCAGGCCGATCTTCATCTTGGGGATCTTGACCTTCTGGGAGGAATCGACAATCTCGATATCCATGTCCCCAAACATGCCCATGACATCATCGATCTGCTCGGTGGCGATGTCGGGGGGGAGTATGTCATTGACCTCGTCGAAGGTGAGGAACCCCTTTTCTTTGCCGAGGTCGATCAATTGTTTCACGTCGTCCATGTTCTTTTTTGCCATTTTTTTCACCTCAAATGCAGCCTTAGTATCCCGTGCGGTTAGTTCGTACTCGTACTTCCGGCTCTTAAGGCCTTTGCCGTCGTTGCGGCTCCTTGATGTAGGCCCTGCTACACCTGCGTCGCCGCGCCTTGGCACCAGCAAAATTAGCTGGAATTACTTCCCACGACTAACCGCGCGGGACACTAGGGGCTACAGCTTCGATTTTCTGGTGCGCAAGGCGTCGGCCTGCTGTAAAAGCGCGGTATATTCTTCGCTGTCCGGGTCCAGGACCGCCAGCCGGGCGGCGATGTCGCGGGTGCTGGAGTGGAGCGCGCGCTGTTCCCTGCTGCGCTTGTAGCTGGCAAAGACGGTACGCCAGTCTATATCTGCAAGGTGTTCGTCATTCACGAGCACCTGGGACAGGATACGCTTCTGGTCCGGGTCTTCCAGCCCCTCCAGAAGGTTGTGCACGTCGTGAGAGGTTTCGCCGGTGTCGAGCGAAGCAAGCACCGCTTCGGCAAGGCGCCGGTACGGTTCCTCGAAAAGCTTCTCAACCCCGAAAGCACCGATCTCGCCCCGTGCCTCGGGATATCTGACCATGAGCGCCAGCAGAGTTTCCTGGGTACGGTCCCCCTGGAGCGTCTGGGGTTGCTGCGCCGCCGGCAGGTCACGAGCTGTAACGTTCATACCGCCGAGGCGCTTGCGGAAGGCGTGCACAGCGATGCCCAGCAGACGGCAAATCTCCTTCTCGTACAGGTCGCGCTCCACCGGATCGGCGATCTTCTTGAAGCGGGGAATCACCTCGTCCATGACCCGCACTTTGTTGTCCACGCTGTCCGGCGGGGTGCGAATCAGCAGGGTTCTGACGTAATGGTCGAACACCGGTCGTGCCTTGTCCCGGCAGGCCGCGAAGGCTTCCACCGGGTTCTTGGCCAGAAAGCTGTCCGGGTCGTCGCCGCTCGGCAGGGTGATGACATAGGCCGGCATGCGCTGTTCGAGGAACAGTTCCATGGAGCGGAAGGTCGCCTTGAGGCCGGCGGCATCGCTGTCGAACAGGGTGTAGACCTTTGCCGCGTGGCGTTTGATCAGGCCTGCGTGAGTCGTCGTCAGGGCGGTGCCGCAGGTGGCGACCACATTGCGTATCCCTGCCCGGTACAGCGCCAGGTGGTCGAAATACCCCTCCACGATGATGATGCCGTTCTCGGCCCTGATGGCCGGCAGGGCCATGTCCAGGCCGAACAGAACGGCGCTTTTGTGGTAAAGCGGCGACTCCGGCGAGTTGATATATTTGGGGAGTGACGTATCCAGCACTCGCCCGGCAAAGGCGATGACGTGGCCCTTTTGGTCGCGGATCGGAAAGATCAGTCGATTGCGGAACAGGTCGTGCCAGCCGTTGTCTCCCTTGCGTATGATCCCCAGTTTCTGGGCAATTTCCAGGTCCACTCCTTGGGACTTGAGGTACTTGGCAAGGCCGTCCCACCGGTCCGGGGCAAAGCCGAGCCGGTAATCGGCGGACAGGGCCTCGTCAACGGCACGCTCCCTCAGATAGGTCCTTGCGACCTGTCCCGCGGGCTCCTGAACGAGTACCTCCCGGAAATAGCCTTCGGTCAGGTCGTTGATCCGCTGGAACTGCTGCCGTTCGTCCTGGGCGTGCCGTTCGGCCGGGGTCAGCTGCCGTTCCTCGATCTCGATCCCGGCTTTGCGCGCCAGCAGCTTGACCGCTTCCGGAAAACCGATCCCCTCCATCTTCATGATAAAGGAGAAGGCGTTGCCGCCGGCGCCGCATCCGAAGCAGTGAAAGATCTCCCGGGCGGGGTTGACGTTGAACGACGGGGTCTTTTCTCCGTGAAACGGGCATAACCCCACGTAATTCGCCCCGGCGCGTCTCAACTGGACGTAATCCGAGACAACCTCGAGAACGGAAATGCGTTCCGCAACCTCCCGCACCTTTTCTTCGGGGATCATGGTTGTTTGGTGGCTCCACTCCGCCAGAGTAAAAGAATACTGTCACCTGTCCGGGCAAGCATTGCGGCCGCTTCCGTGGCCTTGATCCCGGCCTTCAGCTTTTCAGGCATGAAGCCCGCCGTGGCGGTGCTGAACAGCAGGGAGAGCAGAAGCGCCCCTTCGGCCGCCCCGATCAAGAGACCACCCAGACGGTTTATGCCGCCCAGCATGACGACCCGCAGGGCAGTTGTAACCACGTTGCCCACGATGTGCGCAACGATGCCGCACGCCAGCAGGATCAGGATAAAGGCAAAAAACGCGCATATCTGCACCGGTAGGTGCGTGACGCTTCGTATCGGCGTCGAAACAGCCGGGTAGAAATGGTACGCAAGCCACGCGCCCAGGACCAGTCCGGCAAGCGAAGACGCCTCATTGACAAGCCCGCGGGCCAATCCCTTGAGAGCAAACAAGAGGAGAACCGCAAGGATAATGATATTCATAGCATTCATCGGGAACCATGTGCCGGTATCCGGGAAGAGGACTCTCCCCGCACCCCCTCAACGGGTTATACCAATTCCAAATCAAGGCGCTATTGGCGTTGGTTCGTCTTCGGTTCCTCAGCGTACGTATTTGTACGCCTTCGCCGCCTCAATCCTCGCCGCCTTGATTTCATCCCTGATTTGAAATCGGTATTGCTCAAGGGACACGCCGCTTTGCTCCTGTAAGTACAGACGTCATTTCATAGGCAACTGTTACACGGAAGGGGCGATCAGAAGATTGCCCCTTCGTGTAACAGAATACAGAACTTCGATCACCGGGGACTGCCGGCAGTTGCCATCAGGAAAGGAACTCCCTGACCGTGTTGCTGACGGTTTTCCCGTCAGCCCGACCCGCCGTCAACGGTGCCAGCGCCTTCATAACCCTGCCCATATCCTTGCTCCCCTGGGCCTCCGTCTCACGGATGACCCGCGCGACCAGTTCGGCGATCTCGTCGCCTGTCAACTGGGCGGGTAGGAAACCGAGCAGGATCGCCAGCTCGGCCTCCTCCTTTTCAACAAGGTCGGGACGGTTCCCCTCCCCGTAGAGCCGGATCGATTCACGGCGTTGTTTAGCCAGGGACGATATGACCTCAATGACGTCCTGATCGTCCAATTCCCTCTTCAGGTCGATCTCCCGGTTCCTGATCGTGGAGCGAACCATGCGAACAGCCGAAAGGCGCAGGTCATCCCGCGCCTTCATGGCTTGCTTCATCGCAGTATCAAGTTCTTCCTTGAGTGCCATGGGCGTGTCCTAGTCAACCATCTTGCGCTGCTTCTTGAGGGCGCGCTTACGGGCGGCAATCGCCTTTTTCTTCCGCTTGATGCTTGGTTTCTCGTAATGCTCGCGTTTGCGAACCTCGGAGAGTATTCCAGCCTTTTCGCACTGTTTCTTAAACTTCTTCAGGGCTAGTTCAAATGGTTCGTTTTCTTTGATCTTTACTCCCGGCATCCATTATCCCCCCCCTCATTGTGAAGTGTCAAATATCGCTGCGCATGTCGCCGTTATGTAAGAAATTCGCAAGATTGTAATCATAGCACTAAATAGTTGCATGTCAATATAAAAGTCAATTTGCGGCTTGACCCGGCTGAGATCCGGAGGACGTCAAAGACGCAGAGAAAGAGCAGCATCTGCCACAGAAACATGGAGAAAACCAAGAACAGGGCCGAAATTAGTTCCTCCCCCCAGCTAGGAGGGGGGATTAGTTAAATCCGCAGTCTTTTCCCCCACCCTCGCCCTCACCCCGCTGGGGGAGGGAATTATGATTTTATCCAATTAATCCTGGTTACTACGCTATTAACGATCTCTGCGTTTCTGTGGCAGATTTTAGACGGAGGTGGGGCGGGAGTTCTTCTCCTCGATGCCCGACATGCCGAAACGCCGGCGCAGTTCGGCAAAGATCTCCTCGGGCGGTATGTCGCAGTATCCCAAAAGGACCAGGAGGTGGAAGACGAGATCGCTCGTCTCGTAGACTATCTCCTCCCGCTTGCCCCCTTTGGCTGCAATGACCACCTCGGTCGCCTCTTCGCCGATCTTCTTGAGAATCTTGTCGATCCCCTTGTGCATCAGTGCGGCGGTATAGGAGTTCTCCGACGGGTTACGCTTCCGTTCGAGGATAACGTCGTACACCGCCTGGAGGATGTCGTCACCGTTGCTCATAACCTCACCGCCACTCCTTTATTGTGCAGATATTGTTTGGCCTCCCCGATGGTGTGCTCCCGGTAGTGGAAGATGGAAGCCGCCAGGCAGGCACCGGCCCCTGCCTTCACGAAGCCGTCGTAGAGGTGTTCCAGATTCCCGACACCGCCCGAGGCGATGACCGGGATGGAGACCGCATCGACGATGGCGCGGGTCAACTCCAGATCGTAACCGTCCTTGGTGCCGTCGCGGTCCATGCTGGTCAGGAGGATCTCGCCTGCTCCGTAGCCCTCCATCCTGACGGCCCATTCCACGGCGTCGATGCCGGTCGGTGTGCGGCCGCCATGGGTGTAGACCTCCCAACGCCGCTCACCCGGCACGCGGCGGGCGTCGATGGCCACCACGGTGCATTGGGAACCGAAGCGTTCAGCCGCCTCCTGGACGAATTCCGGCCGCTGTACGGCGGCGGTGTTGATGGAGGTCTTGTCGGCTCCGGCGTTCAGCAGGCGGCGGATATCGTCCACGGTGCGGATGCCGCCCCCCACGGTAAGCGGCATGAATACCCGCTCCGCGGTCCGACGCACAACGTCGATGATGATGTCGCGCTCGTCGCTGGAGGCGGTGATGTCCAGAAAGGTCAGTTCGTCGGCGCCCTGCTGGTCGTAGATCTCGGCTATCTCCACCGGGTCGCCGGCATCGCGCAGTTCGAGGAACTGCACCCCCTTGACGACGCGGCCCCCCTTGACATCCAGGCAGGGGATGATGCGTTTGGTCAGCATGTCACGCTTCTCCCTTGGTCAGTGCGATTGCTTCGGCCAATTTTATGGCGCCGGTATACACCGCCTTGCCGGTAATCACGCCGGTAACGCCGCTCTTCTCGATGGCCATGAGATTTTTGATGTCCTGAAGGCGTGAGACCCCTCCCGAGGCGATTACCGGGATGGCCACGGCCTCGGCCAACTCCCTGGTAGCTTCCAGGTTGGGACCCTGGAGCATGCCGTCGCGGCTGATGTCGGTGTAGATAATGGCCGACACCCCGAACCCTTCGAACCTCCTGGCCAAGTCCGCGGCGGTGCAGTCGGTCACCTCGGCCCATCCCTGGACCGCCACCATGCCGTTTTTCGCGTCTATGCCCACCACGATCCTGCCGGGGAACCTGCTACATGCCTCTTTCACCAAGTCGGGGTTGCGCTGGGCGGCCGTGCCGATGATGACCCGCGACAACCCCAGCGCCAGGTAGGCCTCGATGGTGGCCAGATCGCGAATGCCGCCCCCCAGTTGGGCCGGGATGGAGATAGCCTCCAGGATGGCCTCAATGGCCGATCTGTTCCTTGGTTCGCCGGCAAAGGCGCCGTCCAGGTCCACGATGTGCAGCAACTCGGCTCCCTGGCGCTGCCACTCCAGGGCCTGGGCAGCCGGGTCGTCGTTGAAGACCGTATCCTTGTCCATCAGCCCCTGTTCGAGGCGGACGCATCTTCCTTCTTTCAGATCAATGGCGGGTATGACGATCATGGGTACCTTTCAATAGACTAAACATCCGCCACAGAGACACGGAGGTACACAGAGAAAAACAGATTTATCTGGATGAAGGGGATGAACAGGATAAAAAGCTTTTATGTTCATCCAACAAAATTGGTTCTGTCTTTGACGTTCTCCGTGTCTCTGTGGCTCTGTGGCAGATTTTAGCCCTTAATCTTTTATTGCGGCGAAGTTCCGCAGTATCCTCAACCCCACGTCCTGAGACTTTTCGGGGTGGAACTGAGTGGCGACGATATTGTCCCTCCAGACAGCGGAGCAGAACTCTATGCCGTAGTCGGTGGTTGTGGCGATGACGCCGGCATCGTCTGGTTTTGCGTAGTAGGAATGCACAAAATAGACGTTGGCGTTGTCGGCGATCCCCTCAAAGGCGGGCGGGCGCCGCTTGAACGAGAGTTGGTTCCACCCCATCTGGGGCACCTTGAGTTCCTCGCCCCTTTCCTGCATCCCTTCGGGAAAACGGAGCACATGGCCGGGGATCACTCCCAAGCCGTTGTAGAGGCCGAATTCAGTGCTGTCGGTGAACAAAAGCTGCATGCCGACGCAGATACCCAGAAAGGGGCGCCCCTGGTTGATGACCGCGAGGATCGGTTCCACAAAGCCGGCGGTCTCCAGATTGCGCATGCAGTCGCGGAAGGCGCCCACGCCCGGCAGGACGATCTTGTCGGCCTCCAGCACCACCTGGGGATCGGCGGTGACGACCGCCTCGGAGCCGACCTTTTCGAAGCCTTTCTGCACGGAACGGAGATTGCCCATTCCATAATCTATGATCGCTATCATCGTATGCCGCTCGCCGTGAGGTGGGGACCGTATTTTTTGTCGGACCCCTTGATGTGGTTGATCAGCCAGTTTTGGAGGAACTCGATCACGCTCTGGGTCAACAGCGTCTCACCGGCGCTGAACTTCCGTTGCAGATCCAGCACCTGTCCGACCAGTTCGGCGTGTTCCTGCTTGTGTCGGGCCTCCTCGGGATAACCGGATTTGCGGAAGGCATCTTCCTCGGCGCCGAAATGGGAGGCGGTATACTCGATCAGGCGGCCGAGAATCGAGCCGATGGCCTCCTTGCTCCGTTTCAGTTGCATGGCGTCGTGCAGTTCGTTGACCATGTCGAACAGCTTTCGGTGTTGCTGGTCGAATTGGCTGATAGTGGTGGCGAAGCTGCTGTCCCACTCCAAAACCTTGGCAAGGCGAAAATGGCCGACGAGCTTGTGCAGTTCATCCACCTGTTCGGCCAGCTTGCCAGTGGCATGGGTAGTGCTCCGGGCATTCTCCACGTTGTGTTTGACCACGTCGGTGATCATCTGGATGTTGCTGGTGATCTCCTGGGTAGTGGCGGTCTGTTCCTCGGCCGCGGTGGCGATCTGGCTGACCTGCATGTTCAGGTCGTTGATCTTGTTGAGGATGTCCTCCAGCGCCTCCCCGGAGCGGTTGGTCTCGGCGGTGCCGCGCTTGACCTCTCCGACCCCTTCCGACATCGAGCTTACGGCGGTCAGGGTTTCGTCCTGGATGGACTTGATCATGGTGCTGATCTCTTTGGTCGCCTTGGTGGTGCGCTCGGCCAGAGCCCGGACCTCGTCCGCCACCACGGCGAAACCGCGCCCCTGTTCGCCAGCCCGCGCCGCCTCGATGGCGGCGTTCAGCGCCAGCAGGTTGGTCTGGTCCGCGATGTCCTGGATGGTATTGACGATGGCGCCGATCTTGTCGGAGCGTTGACCCAGCCCCTCAACTGTTTGGGAGGATTCGTTGACGCGTTTGGCGATGTTGTCCATCAGCCGGGAGCAGTTCTGGACGAGTTGGGCACCGCTATGAGTCTGGTCGGTGGCCTTCTGGGCGCTTTCGGCGGCAAACAGGCAGTTGCGGGCGATATCGCCCGACGTAGCCGACATTTCCTCGCTGGCAGTGGCGATGGTGCCGGCCTGCAAGGCCACATCCTCAGACGCCAGGGCCATGGAGTGGGTCGTGGCGCTGACCAAGTCCACTGAATCCCGGACCAGGTCTGCCACGGAAAAAAATTGGCGCATGGCCTTGTTCATGTCGGTCATCATGCTGTTGAAGGCAGTGGCGAGGCGGCCCAGATCTCCATTGCCGGTGATAGCCACGCGGACCGAAAGGTCGCCGGCGGCGCCCTTCTCAAGGGCGGCCACCAGACCGGCCAGCGGTTTGAAGGCGCGGCTGCCGATGATGCCGATGACCGCTGCAGTGGCGACCAGCATGGCCAGGCCGATGAGGACCTCGGTCCACAGCCCGTTCCCGCCATTCAGGGTGGCCATCGCCGCGATACCCAGCAGGATTACGATAGAATTACCAATGATGACGCGTGTAATAAATGACATAACGCCAAGCTCCTTTTCAGTGGTTGCAGGTCAGAGACGCGTTGCCACCAGCGTCGTTGCCGGTGTCCTAAGCAATACGGGAAAAATCGGCAACATGCCCGAACATCCGGGCAATGGCCGTTAAGAGGGCCAAGCGGTTGGCGCGGACCCGTTCGTCATCGGCCATGACCATGACCTTGTCGAAGAAGGTGTCGATGGGGCCGCGCAGCGTGGCGATCTCGGTCAGGGCCGACTGCCATCGGCCGGCGGCAATGCTGCCTCCAATAGAGTTATTCACCGTCTGGAAGGCTTCGTACAGGCCGTTCTCCGCGCTATCCTGGAACAGGCCCGGATCGACCGGCTCATCCAGGCCGTTCTTGATGATGTTGCCGACCCGTTTGAAGGCCACGGTCAGGGGCTCGAAATCGGGATGGGACTTGAATTCCGCCAGGGCCGCGATACGATCCCGGACCTGGACGAGATCGTCGAAACCCGCCGAAACGGCCGCCTCGATGACGTCGGTAGGGTAATCGTTCGCCAGCAGGTTGACGAATCTGCCGCGGAAAAACTCACCGATGTCTGCGGCGACCTGCTCCATGGGGCGGGTCAGTTTGGCGGCCAGCAGGTCCAGGGCCTGAGCTGTCAGGGCGGCGAGCGACAGGCGGTAGCCCTTGTCCAGGATGGTGCTGATAATGCCGATGGTGGCGCGCCGCAGGGCATAGGGGTCGGCGGCGCCGGTGGGGATCAGTCCCACGCTGAAGCAGCCGCATACGGTGTCCAGTTTGTCGGCAATGGAGACAAAGGCGCCGATGTCCGAGGCGGGCAGTTCGCCGCCGGCCTGTGTCGGCAGGTAATGCTCGGCAATGGCTTCGGCCACAGCCGTCTCCTCCCCTTCCAGCAGGGCGTACTCACGACCCATGATCCCCTGGACCTCGGGGAACTCCCCCACCATACCGCTTACCAGGTCGGCCTTGCAGAGCCAGGCGGCGCGGGCCGTCTGCCCCTGGACCGCCGGGTTGAGCCGTTCCGCAAGCCCAACCGCCAGGGTGCGGAAGCGCTCCATCTTCTCATAGGACGTGCCCAGCTTCTGCTGGTAGACCACCTTCCTGAGTGCTTCCACACGGTCGTCCAGTTTGACCTTCCGGTCCTCATCGAAGAAGAAGCGGGCATCGGAGAGCCGGGCTCGAAGGACCCGCTCGTTCCCCTTGACCACCACCGAAGGGTCGTCGGTCAGGGTGTTGTTGATGGTGATGAAGCCGGGCAACAGCCTGCCGTTGTCGTCCACTATGGAGAAGTAGCGCTGGTGGCTGCGCATGGAGGTGATCAGCACCTCCTTGGGCACCTTGAGGAATTCGGGGGAAAAGGTGCCGTGCACGGCGCTGGGATACTCCGCCAGAAAGACGATCTGGTCCAGCAACTCTTCGTCCGGCAGGAGATGGCCACCGGCGGCCTTGGCCACGCGGTGCGTCTCGCGGCGGATGATCTCCCGCCGTTTTTCCGGGTCGGGGATGACGAAGTGCCGCTCACATTCTTCCTGGTAGTGGGCAAAGCTGTTCACCGGAAAGGTGGTGTTGGCCATGAAACGGTGGCCGCGCGACAGGGTGCCGCTTTCCACCGTGCCGAAACTGAACGGCACGACGATGCCGTCGAACAGGGCCACGATCCAGTGAATCGGTCGGGCGAAACGCACGTCCAGATCGCCCCAGCGCATGGATTTCTTGAAGGGGATGTCGGTGATCAGCTTCGGCAGGATCTCGGATAAAAGTTCGTGGGTCGGCCGGCCGGTCGCTTTTTTCGTCACCGCCAGGTATTCCCCCTTCTCGGTGACCACGGTTTTCAACTCGGAGACATCCACCCCCTGGCCTTTGGCAAAACCCTCGGCCGCCTTGGTCGGTTTGCCGTCGGCGTCGTAGGCCGCCTTCACGGAAGGGCCGGTGGCGGTGATCTCGGCATCCGGCTGCACTGACGGGATATCCATGACCGCCAACGCCAGCCGGCGCGGTGTGGCCAGGGTCTGCACCATGCCGAAGGAGAGACGGGCATTGGTCAACTCACGGCTGATCATGGCCTCCATCTCGGCCAGGGCACGGGGGATGAAGCCGGCCGGTATCTCTTCGGTGCCGATTTCGAGAAACAGTTCTTTGGCGCTCATCAGGCGGCACCTCCTTTCAAGAGCGGGAATCCGAGACGTTCGCGCATCCGCAGGTATTCTTCGGCACAGATGCGGGCTACGTTACGGACCCGACCGATATAGGAGGCGCGCTCGGTAACCGAGATGGCGCCGCGGGCATCCAGCAGGTTGAAGGTGTGGGAGCACTTCATGACAAAGTCGTAGGCCGGCAGCACCAGTCCTTTTTCAGCCAGGCGGATGCACTCCCGTTCGTACTTGGTGAACAGTTCCAGAAGGAGCGCCACATCGGCTTCCTCGAAGTTGTAGCGGGAAAACTCCACCTCGCTCTCGTGGTGGATGTCGCCGTATTTCACCCCCTTGACCCACTCCAGGTCGTAGACGTTGTCAACCCCTTGCAGGTACATGGCAATCCTCTCGCAGCCATAGGTGATCTCGCCTGAAACCGGTTTAAGGTCGATGCCTCCGGCCTGTTGGAAGTAGGTGAACTGGGTGATCTCCATGCCGTCCAGCCAGACCTCCCATCCCAGGCCCCAGGCGCCAAGAGTCGGCGATTCCCAGTCGTCCTCCACGAAGCGGATATCGTGCTTGCCGGGGTCGAGCCCGAAGGCCCGCAGCGAATCCAGGTAGAGGTCGAGGATGTCCAGGGGGGAGGGCTTCATGATAACCTGGAACTGATAGTAGTGTTGCAGGCGGTTTGGGTTTTCGCCGTATCGGCCGTCGGTTGGCCGGCGAGAGGGCTCCACGTAGGCCACCTTCCACGGCTCGGGACCCAGGACACGCAGGAAGGTGGCCGGGTTGAAGGTGCCGGCGCCCTTTTCCGTGTCATAAGGCTGCTGGATTACGCATCCCTGCCTGGCCCAGTAACCCTGCAGGGAGAGGATAAGGTCCTGAAATGTCACGGTTACGCCTCCAAAAGGGGAAAAGATTCAAAAGAATTGCTAAAATAGCAGGTATGTTGGGCCCGGTCAAGGGCGTGCACGAAATGCGAGTCGTTGTGATGGACCGTTCATGTCGCGATGGGGCAGCAGGTATGTGCAATAGGGAAGGGCGGTTCCGGGGCTGCGATCAGGACCGGTTCAAGGGGGCTCATTAGCAGGTTGTTGAAAAACTACTGCGGAGAGCCGTCTGCGGCGTTGCGCGGTACTCGCGACCTCGGCTAACTAATTTGTTATGCCTCGGCCGCTCCGTTCCGGGCGCCTGGCATACGGCCTTCCTCATGCCGTTTTTCAACAACCTGTTAGTGTAATAATCCTCGCACCGGATGGCCTCAGCCATGGCGATGTGCTGTCTTTGAGGGCTTCCCATGTGCAAGGGTCAAGACAATTAACGGAGAAATAAGCGGATTGCAGATTATTTTCTTGTTGACAAGGCGAAGAATTTAGGGCTAACTTTTTTATTAAATATCCACTGCACTTCCTAAACAAGAAAAATACTTGACCCCATAGAAGACAAATCCCGTTTACTTAGAAAATTTTGTGTGAATCTCCGAGTGAATCCTTTACCAATTTAATGAATTAATTTATTTTTGTAGGAAGCTTCCTGCCCAGGCACGTTCCTTCCAAAGCCGCTTCTGAGGCCAGTTTTTGAATTGGCGCTCTGTGGATTGTATAGTGAAAACCCCCGGAACCCATAGAATTTAAATCTTACCCCATTACTGCACGTACGTGTCGCGTCACACGCAGGAGAACCAATGAATTTACAGGAACTTAAAGGCAAAAAGATCAACGAACTCAACGCCATTGCCCGTGATCTCAACATTGAGGGGGCATCCAGCCTGCGCAAACAGGATCTGATCTTCGCCATCCTCAACGCTCAGACCGAGCAAAACGGCATGATCTTCGGCGAAGGGGTTCTTGAAACCCTGCAGGACGGTTTCGGCTTTCTACGTGCCACGGATTACAACTACCTGCCGGGCCCGGACGATATCTACGTCTCTCCCAGCCAGATCCGGCGTTTCAATCTGCGCACCGGCGATACGGTTTCCGGCCAGATCCGTCCTCCCAAGGAGGGGGAACGTTATTTTGCCCTGCTCAAGGTGGAATCGGTCAACTTCGAATCCCCCGAGGTCGCCCGTGACAAAATCCTGTTCGATAACCTCACGCCGCTCTACCCCCAGGAAAAGCTCAAGCTGGAAACTGCCGGCGACAACCTCCCCATGCGGGTGGTAGAGTTGGTGGCCCCCATCGGCAAGGGACAGCGCGGCCTGATCGTGGCCCCGCCACGCACCGGCAAGACCATGCTGATCCAGAATATCGCAAACTCCATCGCCACCAACCATCCCGAGGTCTACCTGATCGTTCTTCTGATCGACGAACGCCCGGAAGAGGTTACCGACATGCAGCGCTCGGTCAGGGGAGAGGTGGTCTCCTCAACCTTCGACGAACCGGCGACACGCCATGTCCAGGTGGCCGAGATGGTCATCGAGAAGGCCAAGCGCCTGGTAGAGCACAAGCGCGACGTGGTCATCCTGCTGGACTCCATCACCCGTCTGGCCCGGGCCTACAACACCGTCATCCCCCCCTCCGGCAAGATCCTGTCCGGTGGCGTGGACTCAAATGCACTGCACAAGCCCAAGCGTTTCTTCGGCGCGGCCCGCAATATCGAGGAAGGGGGCTCCCTCACCATCATCGCCACGGCGCTGGTGGATACCGGCAGCAAGATGGACGAGGTCATCTTTGAGGAATTCAAGGGGACCGGCAACATGGAACTGCACCTTGATCGCAAGCTGGTGGAGAAACGTACCTTTCCGGCCATCGACATCAACAAGTCCGGCACCCGCAAGGAGGAATTGCTGATCGAAAAGAGCTCGCTCCACCGCACCTGGATACTGCGCAAGGTCCTGCACCCCATGAATGTGGTGGACAGTATGGAATTTCTGCTGGACAAGCTCTCTGAGACCAAGAGCAATCAGGACTTCCTAGACTCCATGAGTAAATAGCCGGAATCCGTGGGCAAAGAAAAAAGTGTTGCAAAAATGAATCCGAATCATTACGATAATAATTTGCGGCCAGGCCTGGAAATGGCGTCAATTTTATATTACTACTGAGACTGAGAAGCATTCTTGAGGAGGAAGAAAAGATGAAAGAAGGTATCCACCCAATGTATTCCGAGGTGACCGTGAAGTGCCTGTGCGGCAACACGTTCCAGACCCGCTCCACCAACAAAGAGATCAACACCGAGATCTGCTCTGCATGCCACCCCTTCTTCACCGGCAAGCAGAAGTTGGTGGACACCGCCGGTCGCGTCGAGCGGTTCAAAAAACGTTACGGCCAGCTTTAGTCCACCATCGGCTCAATGCATTGAGGGGATCTTGTCGTCAGGCAAATCCCCTTTTTTGTATCCTGGTGATTTTATTCCAATTTCAAATCAAAGATGACATCAAGGCGGCGAGGATCGAGGCGACGAAGGCGTACAGGGTGGTACGTTGAGGAGCCGAAGACGAGCCAACGAAGATGCCGCTTTGATTTGGAATTGGAATGACACTCCACAACGGCAGGACACCATGAACGTTACCCTTATAGAACATACGCCTAATCCCGAGCTTACCGTGGCCCTTGCTGCCAAGCTCTGCTATTCGCCCTCTGCCATCAGCGAATTGCGGCACAAGTTGGAAGCCACGGACATCGAGAAGTTCCTGAACAAGATCATGGCGCTGGGCCACTACTCGGTGCTGGAGCATATCTCCTTTACCTTCGGCATGGAAGGGATATCGCGGGTGACAACCCATCAACTGGTGCGTCACCGCATCGCCTCCTTCTCACAGCAGTCCCAGCGCTACGTGTCCCACAAGGATGAGTTCACCTCCATCATGCCGGACAGCATCGCCGAGAATGCCGACGCCCGGCAGATCTTCGCCTTCATGTCCGAGACGGTGCACAAGGCGTACGCCCAACTGGTGGATATGGGCATTCCGCCCGAGGACGCCCGCTATATCCTGCCCAATGCCACCGAGACCAAGATCATCATGACCATGAACGCCCGTGAGCTGCTGCATTTTTTTGCCCTGCGCTGCTGCCAGCGGGCTCAGTGGGAGATACGCGAGATGAGCATTGAAATGCTCAGGCTGGTAAAAAAGGTCGCCCCGGTCGTTTTCCGCGAGGCTGGCCCGGGCTGCGTGGGGGGGCCCTGCCCGGAAGGGGAGTTCTGTTGCGGCCAGACCGCCGAGGTGCGGGAATTCTTCGCTACGCTGGAATAGAAGCTTAACATCCGCCACAGAGACACGGAGACACAGAGGTACAAAGAGAAAAGCAAAAGGCAGGAGACCTCCTGCTTTCTCTAAGTCTCTGTGGCTCATTGGCAAAACAGAATCTTTAACTTCTCTTATGTTCCTCAAGGTTTTCTCTGTGTCTCTGTGCCTCTGTGGCAGATTTGCTTTAGGAAAGGCATTATGGAAAAGATCAATGTAGGCGGCCAGGCGGTTATTGAAGGCGTCATGATGCGCGCACCCCGTTCCGTGGCTATTGCCGTGCGACGCCCCGACGGCGAGATAGTGGTCAAGCGGGAGTTGGTCGTACCGCTTTCAGAGCGGTATCCAGTGGTCAAACTTCCGATCGTGCGCGGCGCGGTAGCCCTGTTCAGTTCGCTGATCATCGGCATCAAGGCGCTTAACTTTTCAGCCAACGAGGCCATGACCGAGGAGGAAAAAGAAGGGGAGAAGGACAAGGGGAAAGGGGAACTATCTTCGTGGGCCATGGCCGGTACCATGACGGTGGCCTTTGGCTTCGGGATCTGCCTGTTTTTTCTGTTTCCGCTCTACCTGACCAAGTTGATGACGCCGTTTATCGGCAGCAACAACATCATCTTCAACCTGGTGGACGGGGTGATCCGGGTGATAGTTTTTCTGATCTATATCTGGGGCATCTCCCGCATGAGCGATATCCAGCGGGTCTTCCAGTACCACGGCGCCGAACATAAATCGATCTTCGCCTTCGAGGCGGGCGAAGAACTGAGCGTGGAGAATGTGCGCCGCTACAGCCGCTTGCATCCCCGTTGCGGCACCAGTTTTCTCCTGATTGTCATGCTGGTGAGCATTGCCGTGTTCTCGCTGATCCCCAAACTCTGGCCCTTTTATTTCAAGGCAGGCTCGCGTGTTGTGCTGTTGCCGCTCATCGCCGGCATCTCCTACGAGTTCCTCAAATGGAGTGCCAAGAACGACGGCCATCCCCTGGTAAGAATGATCATTGCCCCCGGACTGGCCCTGCAACGCCTTACCACCCGCGAACCGGACGACCAGCAGCTCGAAGTGGCCATCCGCTCCATGAACGAGGCGTTGGAAATGAACGCCGGGTATGCGGACGACCGTCTGGTTGTGTAAATTAAAAGAATAGTTTGCCACGGGGCCACAGAGGCTCAAAGAAAAAGCAAGAGAGGCGATAAATAGTTTCCCTCTCCCTCGGGGAGAGGGTTTGGGTGAGGGGAAAACGGTCGCAAATCCCCCTCATCCGGCCTTCGGCCACCTTCTCCCTCGGGGAGAAGGGCTCAAGTTTTTGTTTTTTCCGCGTCTCCGTGGCTCCGTGGCAAATCTAATTGAGGTTTTAAATGTTCGATAAGATAGAAGAACTTGAACGGCGCTACCAGGAGGTGGAGGCGCTGTTGTCCAATCCGGCGGTTATCGCCAATCAGCCGGAATTCCGCAAACTCTCCCGCGAGCATGCCGACCTGAGCGAACTGGTGGCGGCCTATCGCCGCTGGCGCAAAGTGCTGGACGAAATCAAGGAGAACCGCGAGCTTCTGTCCGATGCGGACATGAAGGAGATGGCCGAAGAGGAACTGAAGAGCCTGGAGACGGAAAAGGAGCAATTGGAAGCCGACATCCAACTGCTATTGCTCCCCAAGGACCCCAATGACAACAAAAGCGTCATCCTGGAGATCCGGGCCGGCACCGGCGGCGACGAATCGGCTCTGTTCGCCGGAGACCTGTTCCGCATGTATTCCCGCTTTGCCGACGTCAACCGCTGGAAGGTTGAGACCATCTCGGCCTCAGAGTCGGAGCGGGGCGGTTTCAAGGAGATTATCGCCTCCGTCGAGGGGGAGGGCGTCTTTGCCAAGCTCAAGTATGAATCCGGCACCCACCGCGTGCAGCGCGTGCCCGAGACCGAGGCCCAGGGACGCATCCACACCAGCGCCTGCACCGTGGCGATCATGCCGGAGGCAGAGGATGTGGACATCGACATCAAGCCGGATGACCTGAAGATCGACGTCTACCGCTCGTCCGGCGCCGGGGGCCAGCACGTCAACACCACCGACTCGGCCGTGCGCATAACCCATCTCCCCACCGGCACGGTGGTGGCCTGCCAGGAGGAGCGCAGCCAGATCAAGAACCGGGCCAAGGCCATGAAGGTCCTCAAGAGCCGCATCCTGGACAATATCCTCCAGGAACAGAGCGCCAAACTGGCCGCCGACCGCAAGCAGCAAGTCGGGTCCGGCGACCGCAGCGAGCGCATCCGCACCTACAACTTTCCCCAAGGGCGCATGACCGACCATCGCATCGGCCTCACGCTCTACCGCCTGGATTCCATCATGGCCGGGGATATCGCCGAGATAGCCGACGCCCTGCGCGCCTTTTACCAGATGGAGGCGCTAAAGGCCCAGAGCGAGGCCTAAAGGTTCAGGTTAATTAAACTGGCCGTTGAAAAACTCAGGTTGTTCAAAAATAGTCAGATCGTTGCACCCGCAGAAGGCCCTGCGGAGGCGTAGCATCGCTACGCCGCACAAAAGGGCCTTCGAGGACGGCGGCGAGATGACTGTTTTTCAACAACCTCTTAGAGGATTTTCGCCACCACGATCCCCATCCATGTGCAGAACAGGCATGTGGCGACACTGACGAGGACGTTGCCGAAGGCAACCAGGAAGCGGCCGGTTTCAATAAGCTTGAAGGTTTCGTAACTGAAGGTCGAGAAGGTTGTCAGGCCTCCCAGGAAGCCGGTGACCAGGGCGATGCGCAGGGGGGGGGAGATCAGGGCTCCGCGCAGACCCAACTCCATGATCAGGCCGATGATAAAGGCCCCCACCACGTTGACCGAGAGCGTCCCCCAGGGAAACCCCCACCCCAGTTTGTCGTAGGTCCAGCCGGAAAGAAAGTAGCGCGATACGCACCCCAGCGCGCCGAAAACGCCTATCAGTACGACAGTCAACATGGTTCATTCTCCAGGATTCAGGTGTAAGGCCGATTTTCAGAGATGTACCGTTTCCTGCCGTAAAAAACAATCCCTATTTATCGAACTCCGAGGTTTTGGAGCGAGTCCCTAAGGGAACAACGGGGCTGCACGGGAAAAAAACGCCACTTGTCTGTGTCGTCCCCGCACCTTTCCCCGCAAACGGCGCTCTACCGCCCCTGTTCCACCTGTTCCGCCAATAGCTCCACCGTATGCTTCACCTTCACATCCGCCGTATCCTGGTCGAACCCGCCTCTGATCTGCATGACGCAGCCGGGGCAGTCCATGGCCACGATCGGGGCTTCGGTATCCTTGATGTTCTGCAGCTTCCGCTGCAGAATCGGCGCCGAGATCTCCGGAAGCTTGAGGGAATAGGAACCGCCCATGCCGCAACACATGTCGCACTCGAACATCTCCTTCACCTCGAAGCCCGCCTTGCGCAGCAGCTCCCGCGGCTGGTCAGCGGCCCTCAGGGTCCTTTTCAGATGGCAGGAGTCGTGGTAGGTGATCGCACCGAGCTTCCGCCCTTCCTTCAGCGTGAGCCTCCCGTCGTCAACCAGCCTCTTCACCAGGGAAGAGAAATCCACCGTTTTCGCGGCCAGTTTTTTCGCCTGGGGAAGCCATTCGCTTTGGCCCAGGCTCTCCAGGGTGTCGCCGAACTCGTGCGCCAGGGCCACCGTACAGGTGGGACAGGCCGATACCACGTAGTCCACCTCCTCCCTGAGCAGGGCCTGGATGTTGTCCGCGGCGTTTTTGGCCGCCACCTCGTAGGCTCCGCTGTACCGGGCCGGGGCGCCGCAGCAGGTCTGATCCTGCGGGAAGACGACCTGGATGCCGGCCTTGTTCAGTATCCCGATCAACGCCTCACCCATCTCCGGGTAGGCGAAGTCGATGAGGCAACCGGCAAAGAAGGCGGCCTTTTCCGCGCATTTCGGCTGTTGGATTCGCCGGAAGCGATCCCTGAACGGTTCCTCGACAATGGCGGGGAGGCTGCGGCCATCGGTCAGGTCCGACAGGAACAAGGGGAGATGACGGATGAAGCCGCCCGACCTGAACGGCGTGCCGGCGACGGAAGCGGCCCGCAGCATGCCGTGGAAGAGTTTGCGGTTGTTGACGATACCGAAGATCGCCTTCTGGGCAAGCGTCTGCCCCTTCTCCATGACCAGGCGCCGCCTGATCTCCATGATCATCTCCGGGATATCGAGCTTGCCGGGACAGATCTCCTTGCAGTTGCCGCACTGGATGCACAACCCCTGGATATCCTCTGAGTTCTGCAGTTCCTCGAACCAGGCCGTGAGGATGGTGCCGATGCCGCCGGTATAGATGCTGCCGAAGACGTGCCCCCCCACCAGGCGGAAAATCGGGCAGACGTTCAGGCACGAGCCGCAGCGGATGCACTGGAGCGCCTGCTTGAATTTGGGGTCGTTGGCCATCTCGCTCCTGCGGTTGTCCATCAGGATGATGTGCAGTTCCTTCAGGGAACCGTCGGTGGTGGGCGTGGGGCCGGTGATGATGGAGACGTAGCTCGTCAGCAACTGGGCCGTGGCGCTCCGGGGGAGCGCGGTCAGGATCGGCACGACGTCGTCGAATTTTTCAACCAGCTTTTCTATGCCGACCAGGGCCACATGGATCCTGGGGAGGGTGGTGACCAGCCGGGCGTTCCCCTCGTTGGTGACGAGCACGATACTGCCGGTCTCGGCCACGGCGATGTTGGCACCCGAGATTCCCATGTCGGCCTTGAGGAACTTGGAGCGCAGCTCGCGGCGTGCCACCTTGACGAGACGAGGGATATCGTTCTCCAGGCGTTCATCCACCTCCTTGCTGAAGAGTTCGGCGACCTCCTCCTTTGTCATGTGGATGGCCGGCATGACCATGTGGGAAGGCTTCTGGCCGGCAAGCTGGACGATCCATTCTCCCAGGTCGGTCTCGCCGACCGAGATCCCGGCCTTTTCCAGAAAGGCGTTGAGATGGATCTCCTCCGTAGCCATGGACTTGGACTTGACGACGCTTTTGACGCCGTTGTCCTGGGCGACCTTGAGGATGTATTCCTTGACCTTTTCCGGGTCATTGGTCCGGAAAACCTTGGCGCCCAGGGCCTCGGAGTTTTTGGCAAAGGTGGCCGCGACCAACTCCAGGTTGGAGGCGGCATGGGACTTCCGCTCGGCTATAACGCTCCGCAACTCCTCGAAATCGATCCCCTCGTAGGCCTTGGCCCGGTTGACTTTGTAGGCCTCGGAAAATTTCCCCAAGGCGCCGGTAAGGGTGGTGTTTCCCACGGCCCTGCCTATGGATTCCCTGAATTCCTTTTTCATCAGGCCACCTCTCCCATCTCATCCACGCAGACGATGATGAGCCGCTCCGGGCCATGGACGCCGATGGTCAGCACCCGCTCGATGTCGGCGGTCCGGCTCGGCCCGGTGATAAAGGCGATATAGCGGCTGGTCCTGGGGTTGATCCTTGTCAGCAGGGCGACCTTGTCGGGGAGGATGCCGCTGGTCGGGACGAGGGCGATATGGATGTCGGTCAATGACGAGGCGAGACGCTGTTCCACGGCAGTCTGGTCCTGCACCAGGGTGCCGGTATCGGCCAGGGCCCACTCAGCCTGGGTGATCCCGATGCGGCTGCCGGTCGCCGCGTCGCGGCTTACCTCGAACCGGAGACCGGCGACCTCCGCGAGCGACTTTGGGTCCAGGCCTTTCAGGAACGGGCAATCGGCCCAGACGGCGTGAAAGCCGTGGGCCTCGGCGACGCCTTCCTTTTGCAGGAACGGCAGGATGAAATCGAGCGCAGCACCCTTGTCTTTGAAGCGATGGACCTCCGCACCAACCCCTTCGGCCCTGGCCTTGAATTGTTCGTACATAGTAGTGGTCCCCTTCTGTTCCATCGTTTCTTTGGCGCTCTTTGTCAAGGTTCTTCACTTCGCAGCTTTCAGGGAATGAGGAGAGCGGCCCGGCCGTGCCGGATTCATCGCTCGTGGCGGAAAATCGTTTTAAAGCCGGAAGGTTTGCCCTGTGGGGTAAGGGCGGCTACATACCATGCCCCGACACAGAGTCGAAATTTGTAAAACCACATTACATATTAACATAAATCACATTAATGCCTACAGTCAACAGCCTTTATGTGTGAATATAAAAACCGTTGACAAAAAGTCTGAAAAAATATAATTGGTAATACAAGTTTACAAAACCGGATTTTATTCTTGCCGCTTACAGGTGGGGAGCCAGGACAGGCGGACTGGCGTTGGCATTCAAAAGACGTTTGCAAACTACTCGAGCACGGAAAGGAGTCAAATGTCATGCCCTGGATTCAGACCTACACACCCGTAGGAGGTAGCCTCGGTATTTCGGCCCTGGTGGCCGCCGTCCCCCTTGTTGTCATCTTCATCTGTCTGGCTGTGCTGAGGATGAAGGCCCACATCGCCGGTCCCCTGTCCGTTGCTTCGGCCATCGTCATCGCCATCGTTGTCTGGGGCATGCCGGCCAAGCTGGCCGGGCTGGCCTTTGTCCAAGGCGCGGCCTTTGGCCTCTTCCCGGTCTTCTACATCGTCATCACCACCCTGTTCCTCTACAATCTCACCGTCAAGGGGGGACAGTTCGAGATCATCCGGGCCTCCCTGGCCGGGGTGACCGGGGACCGGCGTCTCCAGGCGCTCCTGATCGCCTTCTGCTTCGGCGCGTTCATTGAGGGTGCGGCCGGTTTCGGCACGCCTGTAGCCATTGCCGGCGCCACTCTGGTGGGGCTCGGCTTCCGACCGCTCTATGCCGCCGGTGTCTGCCTGATCGCCAATACCGCCCCCGTGGCCTTCGGCGCCATCGGCATCCCGGTCGTAGCCCTGGCCGGCGTCATGGGGTACGGCGATCCCGGCCTGATGAAGCTTTCAACCATGGTGGGCCGCCAGCTCCCGTTCATCTCCCTGTTCATCCCGTTCTACGTGATCATGATCATGGTCGGCCTGAGGAAGACCCTGGAGATTCTGCCGGCCATCGTTGTCTGCGGCGTGACCTTTGCCCTTGCCCAGTGGGGCACCGCCAGTTACCTGGGGCCCTATCTCCCCGACATAACCGCCTCCCTGCTCTCCATGGTGGCCTTGGTGCTGTTGTTGCGGGTCTGGCACCCCAAGGAAGTCTGGACGTTCGACCATGAGCCGGCATTCACAGCCAAGGAACAGCATCGCTACTCAGCCGGCGTGGTCTTCCGGGCCTGGGCGCCCTACCTGGCGCTGACGGTCATGGTGCTCTTGTGGGGCATCCCCTCCATCAAGACCGAACTGGACAAGAGCGCTGTTCTGATAACGGTGGAAGGGCTCCATAACCAGATCGTCAAGAAGGTTTCAAAGCCGGAAGACGGGCTGAAAAAGATTGCCAAGGTGAACGAGGAAATCGACAAGCAACTGGCCCAACTCTCGCCGACCGATCCGAAACAGGCCGAAGTGGCGTCAAGATTGAAGGAGCTGAAGGGTATCGAGGATGCATTTGTCCCGGTTGAGCAGGGGCTGGCTGGTACGGGCGCGGTCCTGAGCGATCAACGGCTGAAGGCCTGCGACCTGGTTTCCAAGAAGATGACGGAGACCCAAAAACTGTGCAAGGAGTTGGTGAAGATCAACGCGGTTCCCGCAGATCGCTTCAAACCGCTGGACAAGGCTCTGGCCGACCAGCTTCCCATTAAACTGGCCGCCAAGTACAACTTCAACTTCCTGTCGGCCGCTGGCACCGCCATCCTGATTGCGGCATTCATCTCGGCCCTGATCTGCGGTGTGGGGGGCGGCGACACCTTCCGCATCCTCGGCAAGACCTTGTACGACATGCGCTATCCGGCGGTCACCGTGGCGTCGGTGCTCGGCCTGGCCTATGTCATGAACACCTCGGGCATGACCAATTGCCTGGGCCTGGTGTTCACCAAGACCGGCCACATGTTTCCCTTTATTGCGCCGTTTCTCGGCTGGCTGGGGGTATTCCTGACCGGGTCCGACACCTCCAGCAACGTCCTGTTCGGCGGCTTGCAGAAGGCCACGGCCGAGCAACTCGGCCTCAACCCAATCCTGACCGGTGCGGCCAACACCAGCGGCGGCGTCATGGGCAAGATGATCTCCCCCCAGTCGCTGGCCGTGGCTACCGCTGCCACGGGCATGGTGGGAGAGGAGGGGACCCTGTTCCGCTTTACCCTCAAGCACTCCCTGTTTTTGACGGTAATTGTGGGGATTATCGTGTACCTGCAAGCCTATGTGTTTTCATGGATGATACCGTAGCCGAGCTGGAATGTGTGAGGGCGTTATGGATTGCCCGTGGATATGAATCTGCGACGCCCGAACGGCTCCCCTCGCTCCCCATGCCTCTGTCCTTGCGTTGTCGGCCGGGTCTTTTGCGGGACGGAGGACGCACGGCATTGGCGGCATGGCTGTCACGGGCGGCGTTTGGACCCCGGCATGTCGCTCGCTCCGCCGCTCAGGCGTCGCGGATTCAGGGCAAAATGAAAAGCCCGCTTTGAAGCAAAACAGATCGAGGAACCAATGGAACCTTCATTCATCAACGAACTCAAGACAATCGTGGGCGCCCAAAACGCCCTGACCGACCGGGAATCCCTGGCGGTCTACGGCTACGACTCCACGCCGGAGTTGGAGAGCAGGCCGGCTGCGGTCCTCTTGCCCGGCACGGCCGAAGAGGTTGCCCGTATCATGCGCCTCTGCCACGGGGCCGGGGTAAGCGTGACGCCGCGCGGTTCCGGCACCAACCTGTCGGGCGGCTCCATCTCTGATAGCCACGGGGTGGTGGTGCAGACCAGCCGCATGAACTGCATCGTGGAGGTTGACGAGGAGAACCTGACCGCCACGGTGGAACCTGGGGTGATCACCAGTGCCCTGCATCGCGAGGTAGAGGGGCGCGGCCTGTTCTATCCGCCCGATCCCGGCAGCATGAACATCTCCACCATGGGGGGCAACGTGGCCGAGAACTCGGGTGGGCTGCGCGGTCTCAAGTACGGGGTGACGGCGGATTACGTGATGGGGCTCACCACGGTCCTGGCTGACGGGGAGCTGCTGCGCACCGGCGGCAAGGTGGTCAAGGATGTGGCCGGCTACAGTCTGAACCCGCTCCTGGTTTCATCCGAAGGCACCCTGGGGTTCTTCACCTCCATCACGGTAAAACTGATCCCCAAACCACGGACCAAGACCACCATGCTGGCCCATTTTCCCGAGATGCACCAAGCGGCCCTGGCGGTTTCCGCCATCATAGCCGCCAAGGTCATCCCGGCCACCCTGGAGTTCCTGGACAAGGTGACCATCAAGTGCGTGGAGGATTACGCCCACGTGGGGCTCCCCCTGGACGTGGAGGCGGTCCTGCTGATCGAGGTGGACGGCCACCCGGCGGTGGTTGCCGAAGAGGCGGCGGCGGTGGAGGAGATCTGCAAACGCCACAACTGTTCCTTCTTCCAGACCGCCAGGGATGCGGAGGAGGCGCTCAAACTGGCCACGGCGCGGCGCACCGCCCTTTCGGCCCTGGCGCGGGTCAAGCCGACCACCATCCTGGAGGACGCCACCGTACCGCGCAGCTGCATCGCGTCGATGCTTACGGTCATCCAAAAGGCGGCCAGCAAGCACAACGTCGTCATCGGCACCTTCGGCCATGCCGGCGACGGCAACCTGCACCCCACCTGCCTGACCGACGAGCGGGACAAGGAGGAGATTGCCAGAGCCCATGCAGCTTTCGATGAAATCTTCGACGCCGCCATCTCCATGGGGGGCACCATTACCGGTGAGCACGGGGTGGGGCTGGCAAAGAAGCGATATCTGCCGCGACTGGTGGGAGAATCGGGGATTCGCGTCATGCAGGGGATCAAGAACGCCTTTGATCCGAAAGGGATACTCAATCCCGGGAAAGTCTTTTAGACAGTTTGCCACGGAGCCACAGAGACACGGAGGAAAATCAGAGGCTGAGGGATGAGCTTGATAAACGAAGTTCCCTCCCCCAGCGGGGGAGGGTGAGGGAGGGGGACGAACCGCATTTCCAACTGATTCCCCCCTCCTAACCTCCCCCCGCTGGGGGGAGGAACACTTTTGTGTTCATCCATTTGAATTTGACTTTCCTCCGTGTCTCTGTGGCTCCGTGGCAAAAATAAAGGTTTATATCAATGGACTACGTAAAGCTGATAAATTGTATGCGCTGCGGCATGTGCCTGCCCCACTGCCCAACTTACAAGGAGACCTTCCTGGAAACCGCCTCGCCCCGGGGAAGGGTGGCGCTGGTGCGCAAGGTGCAGGAAGGGGAACTGAATCAGTCCGAGCGTCTCCTGGAGTACCTTGCCCTGTGCCTGGACTGCCAGGCGTGCGCCTCTGCCTGCCCCTGCGGGGTCAATGCCGGCGAACTGGTGGCGGAATTCACCTGCGAGCGCAAGGAAGGAAAGGGGCTCTCCTTCATGGAGGAGTTGATCCTGCGCCGGCTGCTCCCCCATCCCGACCGTTTGGAGGCGTCCATGGTCCCCATGCGTCTCTACCAGCGCACCGGCCTGCAAAAGCTGGTGCGCAAGCTCGGACTTATGAAACTGTTTCCTGCGCCGCTGGAACGCATGGAGGGGCTGCTCCCCGATCTACCCTCCCGTCCGCTGCGGCAGGTCATCGACGAGGTCACGCCAGCCCAGGGAGAGGAACGTGGTACTGTGGCCTTCTTCCTGGGGTGCGTCATGAGCCTGATCTTCAGCGAGGCCAGCCGGGCGACCGTCAGGCTGCTCTCCAGCCTCGGCTACCGGGTCGTCACGCCCCGCAACCAAGTCTGCTGCGGCGCGCCCAACATGCTGGCCGGGGACCCGGCCGGTCTGAGGGAGGCTATACGCAGCAACGTGGCGATCTTCGCTGGGATTCAGGCGGAATTCATCGTCACCGACTGCGGCGGTTGCGGCGCCGAACTGAAGCACTACGGCCACCATCTGGATGGAGATCCTGAGGCGACGGCCTTCAGCGCCAGGGTGCGCGATATCTCCCAGGTCCTGGCACTGCACCACGAGGAACTGCGTGCCCGGCTCAAGCCTCTTTCCCTGACGGTCACCTACCATGACCCATGCCACATCGCCCACTGCCAGGGGATCCGCCGGGAACCGCGGGATCTGCTCAGGCTGATCCCGGGGCTGGAGTATCGCGAACTGGATACGGCCGACGCCTGCTGCGGCAGCGCCGGCACCTACAATATAGCCAAGCCGGAGATGGCCGACCGCATCCTGGCGCGTAAGATCGATACCATACGGGCGACCGGTGCGGATCTGCTGGTGACCGGCAATCCGGGCTGTCTGCTGCAGTTGAAAAAGGGGTTGGCGGAGCAACTGCCCGGCGTGAAGATCGCCCATGTTACGGAGTTGCTGGCGCGCAGTCTGGACGGGTCCCCCTGAACCGCCAAGGTTGCAAACCGGCGCCATCTGTAGTAGATAAAAAAAGTCGCCGGCAGGCGCCTCTTTTTACGACCAGCAGGATTGGACCCCAATGAAATTTCAGCCCATAAAGCCCAAGAAGGTGTCGGCTCAGATCGCCGACCAGATCCGTTCCTCGATCCTGTCAGGGGAGTTCTCCCCCGGCGACAAGCTCCCTCCCGAGCGCGAATTGGCCGAGATGTTCGGCGTATCGCGCCCCTCGGTGCGCGAAGCGCTCAATATCCTCTCTGCGGCCGGTCTGGTCATGTCCTATCAGGGGGGAGGGACGGTGGTTCTGTCGCTGGTGGAAACGTCCGGTGGAAACCCGCTTTCCGAGCTGATCAGGTCAGAGCAGGAGCGGGCGCTCGATGTGATCGAGGTGCGCAAGGGGATGGAATCCTGGACCGCCTTTTATGCTGCCCAGCGGGCACTTCCCGAGGATATCCGGCGCATGGAGGAAATCATCAATGGCATGGAGCGCAACCTCGACGGCCTGAAGCATTCAGAGGACCTGGATGCCAACCTTCACATCGTGATCGCCCGCGCCACTCACAACATCGTCTGGGTCCACCTCATGCAGAGCCTGTTCGACGCCATGAAGGAGTTTCAGCAAACCGTCTGGAGGGCGGTCTACCTGACCAAAGAGGATCATCACCTGCTTTTCAATCATCATCGCAGCATCTTTGAGGCCATCAAGACCAAAGACGCCGAGGCTGCCCGCGAGGCGATGACCGCGCACCTCACCTTTGCCGAGCAGCGCAGCAGCGCCTACGTCACGCGGCAGCAGGCATAACGCCGGCATCCTCAGGGCCTTTTCCCTTCTCCTTCTCTCCTGCGGCCGGTGCATCCATCTTGCAGATGCCGATCTTTTCCAACGCCTTGAGCTGGCGGTGGGAGTTGCGCGACAGCTCGAAACGATCCATCATGAACCCGATGCTTTCAAAGTAGAAAACGGCGTCCTGGAGGGCGCGGGCGTAGCTTCCCGCCCCTTCCGGCTGCTTCTCCGGCAGGCAGATGAGGATCTCTCCGCTGTCGAGCAGGTGCCAGGCGAGGTGAATTGCCGTTTTCCCTCCCTGTTCCAGCACGCAGACATAGGCGCTGCACTCCTGACGCCGTCTACCTTCCGGCGCGGCCTGCACCACGTTGGCCGAACCGTAAAGTTCAACGATATCATTGGTTGAATGATAGGAGATGACCGATACCTGCGGGGCGTAGCGAATGGTCGAGCCGCCGACCGTCGCCGGGCCGAGGCTGCCGAATCCCGCAAAGCCGGCGTCGGTATCCGTCAGTCCCAGGGCGGCAAATGGTGACTCCACGGTGCGTTCCGCCACGGCAGGCGATTCGGAGCCGGTCTGGCCGTACAGGGACGCAGGACGGGGGCCGGCTTCCTCCATCTGCTTCAGCTTTTCCTCCAGGGCCTGTTTCTCCCGCTTAAGGCGTTCCACCGCTTTCTGGGCCTTTTTCTTGAAGCTGTCGGCGATGGTGTCCCACAGCTTTTTCTCACCCAACAGATGCTCCTGTCTGGCCGAAAGAGACTTGAGTTCGGCACTGGCCGCCTTCAGTTCCAACTCCTTTTCAGCCAGGAGTGTCTCGTAACGTTGCCGTGCCTCCATCTGTTCGTGTTCAAGACGTTTGATGCAGCTCTGCAACTCTTCCTGCTCCTGTGCACTGGCATCCCGTTCCTGCTGCCGCCCGATCCCCGCGCTCTCCCTGAGAACCGCCAGTTCGGCCCTGAGCGCCTCCCGTTCGTTGACGAGCACCTGCTGCTCTTTCAGCACGTTTTTCAAGGTGCCCTGTACGACGCTGTTTTCGTGGCGGGCAACGGCAAGTTCGTCGCGCAGCAGTTGTTCCCGTTCCGTTGCGGCATGGCCTTCCGCGTCCCGCCGGGCGGCTTCCCCGGCAAGCTGCTCTTTGTCATGCAATCGTTCGGCCGCCACGTCCCGGTGGAGCTTGTCCAGTTCCCGGCGCAGTGCGGCCGACTCTTTTTCCGCCCGTTCCAGGCGGTGCTCCAATTCGTCCGCTTTTGCCTCGGTTTCCCGCCGGTTCTCCGTTTCCCTGACCAGCATCTCCTCAAGGGCGTGCAGCGCCCCGGCCTTGCTTCCCAGTCCGGCAAGCAGAACGGCCTCGCCCTCCGGGGCCTGTTCCTGCCCCCTGTCGCCCGACTCCTCCTGAAACGGCTCCTCCCGCTCCCGATACAAAGCGATGGTCCTCTCCAACTCCAGTTTGATGGCCATGATGGTCCGTTCGGCCATCTTTTCGGTCTCGGCCTTGGCCGACGCCATTTCGGTCAACGCCCTCCTGAGGTCGGCCACCTCTGCGGAAAGCGCGGCTGCCTCGGGTGGCGTGGCCTCCGGCAAGGAAGGGGCATCGGCCCCGGCACCGGCAAGGTCATGGGGCGGGGCGTCGTCCGGAGGCTGTTGGGGCGCTTCTGAAGGGGGCGTAACGGTTTTGGACGGCTGTTTCCCGGGCCGGCGGGGGGGGCGCATGACGTTGATGCCTTGGATGATGACCTGGCGCATGGCAGCGCTGTAACCGAGTTTTACCTGCTCCATGTCAAAACCCATTGACTTTGTAAGCTTCAGGGCCTCGTTGACGAGCCGCTTCTGATCGGCAGGCTTCTGAACATCACAGGTTGTGGAGAGGATAACGGGACGTTGGGTGGTTGTGTCGAAAAAGGCAATATAGACGCAAAACCGGTTGTCTTCCCGGGCACTGCAGATGTACGCCTCGCACAGGTGCCCCTGGCATTGTTCTTCAAGAGGAACGGCGCTGTTGGAGGAGCGATAGATCTCGGCGAGATCAGGTTCCTTGATCTCAATATGGGTGAGGGAGTGATCCAGGGAAAACGCCATGCACAACCTCCGTTAGTGCCGTTTTCCCCAAGGGAGAGAACGGACGGAACAGGCTTTGACCCTTTTGACCGTTGCAAAATAAACGGGTGCAAAAGATCTGATCTTTCGGCACCCGGCTGTCTCAAAGAGACCCTTAGGCTATCCGTCCCGCCATTGCTGGCGGTTTAGTAGTATCGCTTATCAGATGGTCAATAAAAACTACTAACCGTATATAGAAATTAATTTTAAGCGTGACGGCACGTTTGTCAAGCGATATTTGGCGGTTCGGCGAGACGGAAGTATCGGCGGCGCCTCGTTCACCCCGCAATGGCGGATCAGCGGTTCATGGCATCGTCCATGACCTTGTAGGCGCAGAACTCGCCGCACATGGTGCAGGCCCCGTGGTCGGCGACCGGCGAATTGGCGCGGAACTCCCGTGCTTTGTCCTCATCTAGCGCCAGGGCGAATTGCCCTTCCCAGTCCAGTTTTTTCCTGCACTTTGCCATCTGGATGTCCTTATCCATGGCCCCCTTGACACCCTTGGCGATGTCGGCCGCATGGGCGGCAATGCGCGTGGCGATCACGCCGTCGCGCACGTCCTGCACGTCCGGCAGGCGCAGATGCTCGCTGGGGGTGACGTAGCAGAGGAAGTCGGCCCCGGCGGCCGCTGCAATGGCCCCGCCGATGGCGCACGTGATATGGTCGTATCCCGGCGCGATATCGGTGACCAGGGGGCCCAGAACGTAGAACGGCGCGCCGTGGCACAGGCGCTTCTGAAGCAGGATGTTGGCCTGGATCTGGTTCAGGGGCACATGCCCCGGCCCTTCGATCATGACCTGCACCCCTGCCTCCTGGGCCCTTTGAGTCAACTCCCCCAGGATGATCAACTCCTGGATCTGGGCCCGGTCGGTGGCGTCGGCAAGGCATCCGGGGCGGAAACCGTCACCCAGCGACAGGGTCATGTCGTATTCCTTCGTGATGTCCAGGAGCTTGTCGAAGTGCTCGTAGAGCGGGTTTTCCTGATGATTATAGGCCATCCATTCGATGGTGAAGGCCCCCCCCCGGGAGACCACGTCCATCAGGCGCCCCTCGTTTTTCATCCGTTCCACCGTGGAGCGGGTCACGCCGCAGTGCACGGTGATGAAGTCCACGCCGTCCTCGGCGTGCTTGACGATGCCGGCGAAGATGTCGTCCACCGTCATGTCCACAATGGCCTTCTTCTTGACCCGCACGGCATCCAGGGCGGCCTGGTAGAGCGGTACGCTGCCGATACAGGCTTTCGTCTCCGCCACCACGGCCCGCCTGATCTCGTCAACCGGCCCGCCGGTGGACAGGTCCATGATGGCGTCGGCGCCGTATTTCACGGCAATGCGCGCCTTTTCCAACTCCTTCTGCATGTCGGTGTCGTCGGAGGATGAGCCGATATTGGCGTTGATCTTGGTGCGAAGTCCGGTTCCCACCGGCAGGGGGGTGCCGTTGGCATGTTTGATGTTGTGGCAGATGACGATGGTGCCGGCGGCTATGCCGTCGCGGATGAACTCGGGTGCGACCCCTTCCGCTGCGGCTGCGGTCTGCATCTGTTCGGTGATGAGGCCCCGTCGGGCATATTCAAGTTGGGTCATTGCGTGCTCCGTAGATAAGCAGGGTTATGGGTTAGTTTTCATCCGGAAACAGCCCTTTTCCGCCATGGCGGCGTCAATCCTCGGTTTTGCTTGTGCGGCGTACTGTTGTACGCCTCCGCGCAAACCCTTGATTTCCTGGCCATGACGGAAAATTGCTCGTTTCCGAATAGAAAACAATAGTTTCCATCCGGAGTTTCCGGATGGAAACTAATTACCGGTCATGGTGTTGCGCCGCGGCAAAATGATTCACCGGGCTATGCCCCTTGCCCAGGGGGTGGGCCAGCCGAATGGCGGCGGAGATGAACTCCTTGGCCTTTTCCACGGCGCTTCTGAGGGGGTCTCCCTGGGCGAGAAAAGAAGCGATGGCCGAGGCGTAAGTGCAGCCTGTGCCATGGGTGTTGCTGGTAAAGACCCGTTCCGCCGCATACTCCCGTGATTCGTACCCGTCAAAAAGGATGTCGATGGATTGCCGGCCGGTGAGGTGCCCTCCCTTGAGCAGTACGTTGGCCGGGCCAAGGGCGTGCAGGTCTCTGGCCGCCTGCTCCATCTCCGCCTCGGAACGGATCGCTCTCCCCAGGAGGCGCTCGGCCTCGGGGATGTTGGGGGTCAGCAGATAGGCCTGGGGCAGCAGTTGGTCGATCATGACGCGGATCGAGTCGCGATCCAGCAGCGCCGTACCCCCTTTGGAAACCATGACGGGATCGATGACCAGCGGGATAAGGTCTGTGCGCTCAGCCAGGAGTTCGGACAGCGCCGAGACGATGGCGGAGGTGTGCAGCATGCCGGTCTTGATGACGTCCACCGGGATGTCGGCCAGCACGGTATTTATCTGGTCCGCGACAAAGGAGGAAGGGAGGCCGTGGATGGACGAAACTCCCCGCGTGTTTTGAGCGGTCAGGGCGGTCAGGGCGCTGGCGGCGTAGCTTCCCAGAAGGCTAATGGTTTTGATGTCGGCCTGTATGCCTGCCCCGCCGCCCGAGTCGCTGCCGGCCACGCTCAGAACGGAGCCGCGCGGATAGGGGCAGGTGCGGTTGAAGAGCAGTTTCAACTCGGCAACCGCGATGTCCGGGCGGGGGTTGGACAAGACCGATGCGATCACCGCCACGGCATCGGCGCCGGCGTCGATCACCCGGCAGGCGTTGCTGGTGGTGATGCCGCCGATGGCCACCACCGGGATCTTGATGCGGTCGCGGATAGCGGAAAGGCCGCCGGTGCCGGGCATGTGGGTAATGACCTTGCTGTCGGTCGGATACATGGCGCCGAAACCGATATAATCGGCCCCCTCCTGTTCTGCCTGGAGGGCCTCGTTCAGATTATGGGTCGATTTGCCGATGATCTTGCCGGAACCGAACACCTCACGCGCTTCGGCAATACCACCATCGTCCTGGCCCAAGTGGACGCCGTCGGCATCCAGTTCCCTGGCCAGGCGAATGTCGTCATTGACGATGAAAACCGCCCCAAAGCGCTTGCAGAGCTCTTTCAGTTCATGCCCTTCCTCCAGGCACATCTCGCGGCTCTTGTCTTTGGCGCGGTACTGCAGCACCGCCACGCCGCCACGCAGGGCGATTCGCACCCGTTCAACCAGATTGTCCCCCTGGTCGGTGATCAGATAAACGCCTGAGATCGGCGGGAATGATTGCGTGGTGTTGTTGATGACCAGACGAAACCGCCTGCTGCAATCGCCCATGGCATATCTCCCGTGATAAAAAAAGCCGCGCTGATTGATACAGGCGGCCGGGTTCATAAGATGAACAGTCGTGTAAGCCGCTTTCCTACGCCGGGATTAACCGGATCAGGTTCAAAGGGTCTGATTCCTGTGGAATCATCTCAGTTCTCACGAACTCCCCCAGGGCCTTGCTGTGTCCGTCTACGGTACTGGAATTAACCTCGCCTGTCAATGGGTATAAAAACAGGGAGGTTGCCTCTTCTGTTTCGTCGGCGCTCCCCCTTTACAGTCACCGGCAGACATGGTAATAACCGTGGCGGAACCTTTCACCATTCTGTTATCGCCGGAATAATTCCGGTTTCAAATCAAAGATGACATCAAGGCGGCGAGGATCGAGGCGACGAAGGCGTACAGGTAAGTACGTTGAGGAGCCGAAGACGAGCCAACAAAGATGCCGCTTTGATTTGGAATTGGAATAAGGTTCAGAAAAGGAGTCTCACGACATTGTACGACAGCAGACCGACGTTTGCGGAAATCGATCTCACCGCATTGTACCATAACTTTCAGGTCATCAGGTCCTCCATTCCCCGCAGGACGGAGATCCTTGCGGTGGTCAAGGCCGACGCCTACGGCCACGGCTTCATGGACATCAGCCGCGAACTGGAAGGGCTTGGGGTGAACGCCTTCGGCGTAGCCTTCCTGGCTGAGGGGATCCAACTGCGCAAGAGCGGCATCGACAAGCCGATCCTTCTCCTGGGAGGGGTGTATCCCGGCCAGGAGCGCAAATGCATCGGCTATAACCTCTCCACTGCCCTTTTCACGCTGGAACAGGCCCACTCCCTCAACCTGGCCGCCGGAAAGCTCTTTCGCAAGGCCCAGGTCCATCTCAAGATCGACACCGGCATGGGGCGCCTGGGGATATCCTATGCCGATGCCCCCGCGTTCCTGAACGAACTGAAACAACTTCCCCATCTCTCCCTGGAGGGGATCGTCTCCCATTTTGCCAGTGCCGACGAATTGGACGAGTCGGGCCAGCACTTTACCCGTATCCAGGAGGAGCGGTTCGCCTGGGTGGTTGCCGAGGCCCGCAAGGCCGGGTTTTCCCCGCGCTATATCCACATCGCCAACAGCGCCGCCGCCCTGCTCCGTGATACTGTCGGCTGCAACCTGGTCCGTCCCGGCATCGTGCTCTACGGCGCCATCCCTTCACCCGATTTCCAGGGGAAGTTGGACGTCAGGCCGGTCATGCGCCTGAAGAGCCGCATCGCCATGCTGAAATGGGTGGAGACCGGCACGACCATCAGCTACGCCCGCCGCTTCACCGCCTCCGGCAAGACCCTGATCGCCAGCGTGCCGGTGGGTTACGCCGACGGATATCCCCGCGCCCTCACCAACCGGGGTGAGGCCCTGATCAGGGGGGAGCGGGCGCGGGTGGCCGGTACGGTCTGCATGGACTGGATCATGCTGGACGTGACCAATATCCCCAACGTTGCGGTAGGGGACGAAGTGGTCCTCATGGGGTCGGACGGCTCGGGAAACTGCATCCATGCCGAGGAATTGGCGGCCCTGGCCGGCACTATCCCCTACGAGATCTTTTGCGGCATCAGCAAGCGGGTACCGCGGATTTACCTGAAATAGCAGGGATGTGAATGGTGAATGGTGAACAGTGACGAGTGAACAGTGACGAGTGAACAGTGACGAGTGAACAGTGACGAGTAAAAACTTTGACAGCATCGTTCACCGTTCACTGTTCACCGTTCACTGTTCACTGTTCACAAGAAAGGAGTTTCATGATCAAGCTGACGCAACAGGTAAAAGCCGCCGGTTGAGCCGCGAAACTGGGCCCTGCGGGCCTGGCGAAAGCCCTGGACGGGCTTTGGGCGCACCGTGACGCACATCTTCTCGTAGGTCCCGAGACATCCGACGACGCCGGGGTCTACAGGATCGGGCCGGAGTGCGCCCTAGTGGAGACGGCCGACATCATCACCCCGCTGGTGGACGATCCCTTCACCTTCGGCCGCATTGCCGCGGCCAACGCCGTTTCCGACATCTACGCCATGGGTGCCCGCCCCGTGACGGCCATGAATCTGGTCTTCTTCCCGGCCTGTTCCCTGCCGATGGATATCCTGCGGGAGATCCTGGCCGGCGGGCAGAGCGTGCTCAACGAAGCAGGGGTCTGCCTGGTGGGGGGCCACACGGTGGAAGACGACGAATTGAAGTACGGCCTCGCCGTGACCGGACTGATAGCGCCCGACGCGATTATCCGCAACTCCACCGCCCGCCCCGGCGATCTCCTGATTCTGACCAAGCCTTTGGGGAGCGGGATCATCGCCACTGCAATCAAGGGGGAGATGGCTCCGGCCAAGGCTGTCGATGAGGCCGTGACCTGGCTGACCACCCTCAACCTTGCCGCCGCCGGCCTGATGCGGGAGTGCAAGGCCTCCGCAGCCACCGACGTGACCGGTTTCGGCCTGATCGGCCATTGCAGCGAGATGGCCTTGGGCGCAGGGGTGAGCATCCGCCTCCGGCTCGCCGCGGTCCCCCTTATGTACGGAGTGACGGAATTGATGGCCGACGGTATGGTGCCGGCCGGCTGTTACCGCAACCGTGACCACTATGCGCCCTTGATGAGCGGCAGAGACGCAACCGGTGAGGCCCTTGTGCCGCTCTTCGACCCCCAGACCTCCGGTGGGCTCCTGATCGCTTTGGCGCCGGAGGATGCCCGGAATTTTCTGGCCGAAGCCGTGGTGCGGGGCATCTTTGCCGCACAGATCGGCGAGGTGCTGCCAAAGCGGGACAGCTCCATCGAGATCACCTGATGCCCGGCTACGCACTCGCCATGGACCTGGGTACCACCACCCTGGCCGCTTCCCTGATCGATTGCACCACCGGCCGGCGGCTGGCCATGGCCGGAAGCATGAACCCCCAGCGCCGTTTCGGGACCGACGTGGTGTCGCGTCTGGACGCGGCGGTCCACTCGGAGGAGGCGCAGCAAGAGATGGCGTCCCTGATCCGTGCCGAACTGCTGCGCCTGGCTCATGAACTCTGCGACGGAAGCGCCGTCCCGTGGAGCGCGGTCACACAGGCCGCCATCGCCGGGAATCCGGCCATGCAACACCTGCTGCTGGGGCTGCCGGTCAAGTCCCTGGCCTTTCCCCCCTATCGCCCCCTGTTCACCAGCGGCAAACAATTGACGGCGGAGGAGTTGGAGTGGGACGGCGCAGCCCGGGTCTATCTGTTCCCCATGCCGGGCGGTTTCGTGGGGGGGGACACGGTGGCCTTCCTCTACGGCGCAGCGCCGGGCGAGGCCACCCTGTGCCTGGACATGGGCACCAACGGCGAGATGGCCCTGACCACGGGCGACACCGTCTGGGCCACCTCGGCCGCGGCCGGGCCGGCCTTTGAGGGGGGCAACCTCACCTGCGGCATGGCTGCCCTGCCGGGGGCCATAAACTCCATTTGCATCGAGGCAGAGCGGGTGAGGATCGCAACCCTGGGTAACGGCGAGCCTGTGGGTATCTGCGGTTCTGCTGCCATCGAGTTGGTCACGGAACTCTTGCGCCTGGAGATCCTGGAGGAGGGGGGGAGGCTTCGCACCGGCGCCGAGATCCCCTCGAACCTCGGCCAGCGGGTGGTGGAACAGGACGGAGAGAATGCCTTTGTCATCCATCGGGATGCCCGGCGGTCGTTGCTCCTCACCCAGCGGGACATCCGCCAGATCCAACTGGCAAAGGGAGCCATCCGGGCCGGCATGGAGGTGTTGGCCGAGCGCGCCGGCATACCTTTTACAAGCCTGCGGGAGGTGCTTCTGACCGGTTCGTTCGGTGCGGTTTTGCGGCCTTCGTGGCTTAAAACCATTGGAATTTTCAGTGAAGGCATGGTACAAATCTCACGCTTTACCCCGGAAGGGGCGCTGGCAGGCGTTGAACGCGCCCTGGCAACGAACGACGGGTTCGAATCCGTGGAAAAACTCGGCGAACGGTTCCGGGTGGTGCCGCTTTCCGGCACGCCGCTGTTCGAGACCAAATTCATGGAGCATATTGACTTCCCGCGCCCGTAATCACAACGGGATGAGGCGGAACAAGTATTGACTCTGCCACAGATACACAGAGACTCAGAGAAAACCCAGAGCATGGCGCAGGGGCACTTCACCCTATAAAGCTTTGTGAATCGGCCGAAAGCGGGTGTCAGGGCTTTTATCCCGAACCATTTTGGCTTTTGATGTTCTCCGTGTCTCTGTGTCTCTGTGGCAGATGTTCGTTTTTTTATTTCCGATTATCAACTTGAATAACGAAGGAGCAGGTTCCAATGGCCAAGATCACCAGGGCGCTGATCAGCGTTTCCGACAAGACGGGCATCATCGAGTTTTCCAAACAACTGGCCGGTTACGGAGTCGAAATCCTCTCCACCGGCGGCACGGCCAAGCTGCTGCGCGAGGCCGGCCTGACCGTCAAGGATGTTTCCGAATTCACCGGTTTTCCCGAGATGCTGGACGGCCGGGTCAAAACCCTGCATCCCAAGGTGCATGGCGGCCTGCTCGGCATGCGCGGCAATCCCGCCCATGTGGCCAAGATGAAGGAACACGGCATTGAGAACATCGACATGGTGGTCGTCAACCTGTATCCCTTCGAGGCCACTGTGGCCAAGGATGGGTGCCGGCTGGAAGACGCCATCGAGAACATCGATATCGGCGGCCCCACCATGCTCCGTTCGGCCGCCAAAAACTACCCGGATGTGACCGTGATCGTGGACCACGCCGATTACGCCCCGGTGCTGGAAGAGATGGCAGCCGCCAAGGGGGCTGTCTCCCCGGCCACCAACTTCGGCCTGGCGGTCAAGGTGTTCCAGCACACCGCCGCCTATGACGGCGCCATCTCCAATTACCTGGGGGCGCGCCTCGGCGGGGAACCCCAGGCATACCCGGCCACCTTCACCATCCAGGTCAAAAAGGCCCAGGACCTGCGCTATGGCGAGAATCCCCAGCAAACGGCCGCCTTTTACGTGGAAAAGGACATTGCCGAACCGTGCGTCTCCAATGCCGTGCAGTTGCAGGGCAAGGAGCTGTCCTTCAATAACATCATCGACCTGGATGCCGCCATAGAGACGGTCAAAGAGTTTGAACAGAGCGCAGCGGTCATCATCAAACACACCAACCCTTGCGGCGTGGCCCTGGCCGATACGCCGCTCAGCGCCTACCTCAAGGCGCGGGAATGCGACCCGGTTTCGGCCTTCGGCGGCATCGTCGGTTTCAACCGACAAGTGGATGCCGCCACGGCCCGGGAACTCGCCTCCACCTTCCTGGAGGCGGTCATTGCCCCCGGCTATAGCGACGAAGCCCTGGAGATATTCACTGCCAAGAAGAACGTGCGGGTGATGCAGGTGCCGCTGTTGGAAACAAATGTTGCCCAGGGGTATGACTTCAAGAAGGTGGTGGGCGGACTGCTGATCCAGGGGCGCGACCTGGGGATGGTGCGGGCGGCCGACTGCCGAGTGGTGACCGAGCGCACCCCCACCGCCTCGGAATACGATGCGCTCGATTTTGCCTGGCGGGTCTGCAAGCACGTCAAGTCCAACGCCATTGTCTTTACCAACCGCGACCAGACCGTGGGAATAGGGGCCGGCCAGATGTCCCGGGTCGATTCCTCCAAGATCGCCGTGCAGAAGGCGTTGTTGCCGATTCAGGGAACGGTGTTGGCGTCCGATGCCTTCTTCCCGTTCCGGGACGGGGTGGACGCCGCAGCGGAAGCAGGCGTCACGGCCGTCATCCAGCCGGGCGGAAGCGTGCGCGACGATGAGGTCATCAGGGCGGCCAACGAGCACGGGATAGCCATGGTGTTCACCGGCATGCGGCACTTCCGGCACTAAAACGGAATCACATCTGCCACGGAGATACAGAGACACGGAGAAAACCCATTGCAATTGCAAAGGAAAATTTAGGTTTAACGTCGAAAAACTGTTCCTCCCCCCAGCGGGGGGAGGTTAGGAGGGGGGCTTAGTTGAGGTTGTAGAGTCATCCCCCTCCCTTACCCTCCCCCGCTGGGGGAGGGGACTTGTACTTCATAGATTTTATCCTATTCATCCCAGTTAAATAGATTTTATTTGAAGTTTTCTATGTTCCTGTATCTCTTTGGCAGAATATAATTTTTTGATTTGAGGTGTAACGATATGAAAGTTTTGGTTGTTGGCGGCGGAGGCCGGGAACATGCGTTGGTGTGGAAGATCGCCCAATCGCCGCTGATAACGAAGGTCTATTGCGCCCCCGGCAATCCGGGGATCGGCCAACTGGCCCAGAACGTCCCGATCCGGGTGGACGAGTTGGACAGGTTGCTGGAGTTCGCGCGCAGCGAGGGGATCGGGCTCACGGTGGTGGGACCGGAGCAACCCCTCTCCCTTGGTATCGTGGACCTTTTCGAGGCACAGGGACTCAAGATCTTCGGTCCCCGGAAGGACGCCGCCATCATTGAGGCCAGCAAGGCGTTTTCCAAGGACCTGATGCAGAAATACGGCGTCCCTACCGCCGCCTACGGCGTCTTCACCGATGTTGCACCGGCCGAGGCATTCATCGACCGGACCGGGGTGCCGATCGTTGTTAAGGCCGACGGTCTGGCTGCCGGCAAGGGGGTCATCATCGCCCAAACCCGCCAGGAAGCGATGACAGCCGTCAGGGATATGCTCAGCGGCAACGCCTTCGGCAGCGCCGGCGCCCGGGTGGTCATAGAGGAATTTCTCACCGGGGAGGAGGCCTCCTTCCTGGCGATCACCGACGGCAGGAACATCATCCCCCTGGCCAGTGCCCAGGATCACAAGCCGATCTTCGATGGCGACAAAGGCCCGAATACCGGGGGTATGGGGGCCTATTCCCCCGCACCGGTGGTGACGCCGACAGTGCATGAGCAGGCGATGGCCGAGGTGCTCCGCCGGACGGTCGACGGCATGGCTGCCGAGGGGCGCCCCTATCGCGGCGTGCTGTATGCGGGGTTGATGGTAAAGGAAGGCCGGGTCAAAACCCTGGAGTTCAACGCCCGTTTCGGGGACCCGGAGTGCCAGCCGCTCCTGATGCGGATGAAATCCGACATCGTGCCGCTCCTGATGGCCGTGGCCGAAGGGGATCTGGCCGGCCGCGCCATCGAATGGCACGACAAGGCAGCGGTTTGCGTTGTCATGGCCAGCGAAGGGTATCCGGGCGACTACCGCACGGGGGACGCGATCAGCGGCCTGGACAAGGCCGCCGAACTGAATGACGTGCATGTCTTCCACGCCGGCACCGCCGCCAAAGACGGCCAATGCGTCACCGCCGGCGGCCGGGTCCTGGGGGTAACCGCCCTGGGTGCGACGGTGCGGCAGGCCATTGAACAGGCCTACCGGGGGGTGGAGCGGATCACCTGGCCAGGGGTGCAGTACCGCAAAGACATCGGCAATAAGGCGCTCAACCGCGGGTAAAATCAGTACCTGCACATCTGCCACAGAGACACTGAGACACAGAGAAAACCAAGAAGCCATTGCAGGGGTAAATCAGTTTTGCTGCATTTTATCCGGTTCATCCAGTTCATCCTTGTTAAATTGATTTTGTTTTTGAATTTCTCCGTGTCTCCGTGGCAGAAGTTATATTTTTTTCTCCGTGGCTGAATTTAAATAAGGAGTAAAGCTATGAACATAAAGGGCGATTCACCGCAGATTTTGATCATCATGGGGAGCGATTCCGACCTGCAGGTCATGGAGGAGGCTGCCGGGGTGTTGCGGAAATTCGGCATTGCCTTTGAGATGCGGATCTCTTCGGCTCACCGTTCTCCGGCCAGGACCATGGCCCTGGCGGCCGAAGCGGCCGGGCGGGGTATCAAGGCGATCATCGCCGGAGCCGGGATGGCCGCCCATCTGGCCGGGGTGGTGGCAGCCAAGACCACCCTGCCGGTGATCGGGGTGCCCATGCCGGGCGGGGCGCTGAACGGCGTTGACGCCCTGTACTCGACGGTGCAGATGCCGGGCGGGATTCCGGTGGCAACCATGGCGATCGGCAAAGCCGGAGCCAGGAATGCCGGGTTGTTTGTTGTCCAGATCCTGGCCCTTTGCGATGAGAGGCTTGCAGGCGCGCTTACCGACTATCGCCGCGAGATGGAGAACGAAGTGGAGCGTAAGGATGCCGCCCTGCAGGCGACGGGCAGGGAGGCCTAGTGTCACGTGCGGTTAGTTCATACTCGTAATTCCGGCTCTTTTGGCCGCTGCCTTCGTGGCGGCTCCTTAAGTAGAACCTGCTGCATCCGCATCACCTCTCCTTGGCGTCATCCAACTTACCACGACTAACCGCTCGGGACACTAAGGCTTTTTACTTGACATCCCTTTTTGGCGTGTAGTAGTTTTGTCATGTTTTTTTTAATTCTTTTATGGAGGAATAAAAATGAAAAACGCTGTTGTTGCACTGTTTGCCCTGGTTGCGTTCGCAGGCACCGCCTTTGCCGCCCCTGAGATCATCGAGATGAAAAAAGGGGTTAAGTTCAACCACAAGGCTCACGTCGCCGCTGTCGGCAACTGCAAAAAGTGTCACGAAAAAGCCCCCGGCAAGATCGAAGGTTTTGGCAAGGATTGGGCTCATAAGAACTGCAAGGGTTGCCATGCCGAGGGCAAAAAAGGCCCCACGAGCTGCAAAGAGTGCCACAAATAACAATTCCGGATTCATAGTCTTGGCATACCTTGAAGAGGGATGACACCGTTATCCCTCTTTTTTTGTCTTCAGTGTCCTGTGCAGCGAACTGACCGCACAGGACACGAGGGGAGTAAATCGGAGCTGTTCCGAAAAAAAGAGTACATTTTTTATCACTCTTGAGCTAGAATTAAAAATCCAAGCCTGACGCCTGGGGCGGCAGGCCGCTGACATCATGACCGGGAGAGACCATTGGCAACCACCGACCGCAGCTTTGTTCAGTCACTTTGGGATTTTTTCTGTTCACTCAAGCTCACCATATCACTTCTGATTTCCCTGGCGCTTACCTCCATCATCGGCACCATCATTCCCCAGGGTAAACTGGCGCCGGAATACGTGGCCTCGATCAGCCCCGCGAAGTTCCAGATCTATTCCAAGCTCGGCTTTTTCGACATGTACCACAGTATGTGGTTCATTACGCTTCTGTACGTCTTCAGCCTCAACCTGGTCTGCTGCTCCGTCAAGCGCTTGCCGCACGTGTTCAAGTTTATCAGCGAACCGACCCTGGTTTTGGGAGAGAGTCTGCGCAAAGGTTTTTCCCTGAAGCAGGAACTTAGCTTTTCGGCGTCACTCGACAAGGGGCGCGAGGCCCTGGCCGAGTTTCTCGGCAAGGAGTTCGGCACTCCGGTCGTTACCGAACAGGACGGGGAATACCACCTCTTTGCCCAGAAGAGCGCCTGGTGCCGCCTTGGGGTGTATGTCGTCCACCTGAGCATCCTGGTCATCTTCGTCGGCGCCATCCTCGGGTCGCTGTTCGGGTATAAAGGTTTCGCCGGCATCGTCGAAGGCTCCAGCGTGTCGAGCATCCAGGCCCACAACGGCGCGGAGATCCCCTTGGGGTTCGAAGTCCGTTGCGATCAGTTCAGCATCTCCTATTATAATTCCGGCGCGCCGAAGGAGTACAAAAGCATTCTGACGATCCTGGAAAACGGCCGCCCGGTCAAGGATTTTACCAATGTCCGGGTCGTGGTGAACGAGCCGCTGACTTACAAGGGGTTCACCTTCTACCAGTCCAGCTTCGGGCAGGCCAGCGAAAGCAGCGACCACACCTTTTCGGCGAAATCGCGATCGGGCAGTCTTAGCGAACATTTTACCCTGGGGGAGGGTCAGGCGGTTACCCTGAAGGACGGCACCTCCTTCAAGTTGCTGGAGACGGCCCAGGATATCAGCCAGTTCATGCCCGGTTTCACCGGACCGGCCGCCAGGGTCGAGGTCACACCCAAGGGCAAAGAGGCCCAAACCTTTATCGTGTTGAAGAACTATCCCGAGGTCAATGCCCAGCGGGGCGATGACCTGCTGTTCCAGTACGAAGGTTCCAACGCCAAGATGTACACCGGGCTCCAGGTAGCCAAAGACCCCGGCGTCTGGGTGGTCTGGCTGGGATGCACCCTGATGGTGGTAGGTCTGTTCATCGCGTTCTTCATGTCCCACAAGCGGGTCTGGATCGTTGTCTCCAAGGGATATGCCCGGATGTACGGCAATGCCAGCAAGAATCAGGCTGCATTCCAGATGCAGTTCGAGGAGCTGTCCGATAAGCTGAAAAACCTGAAAATCTAGCGGAGGTTACCCGGTATATGACAAGTTCACTGCTCTTCAACGTGACCACGATCGCCTACATGGCGTCAATGGTTGTTTTCTTCGCATTCCTCGCCAGCAAGAACAAGGCCATCGGCCTGACCGGCAGCCTGCTGGCCTATGTCGGTTTTGCCGTCCAGACTGCAGCCATCGTCCTGCGCTGGAAGGAATCCTACGCCTTGGGGTACGGCCATGCGCCGCTCTCCAACCTGTACGAATCGGTAGTATTCTTCTCCTGGACCATCATCCTCATCTACATTTTCATCGAGCTTAAGTACAAATACCGCATTGTCGGCGCTTTCGTGGTCCCCTTTGCCCTCCTGGGCATGGCGTGGGCTCAACTCGGCATTCAGAGCGGCATCGAGCCGCTGGTGCCGGCGCTCCAGAGCAACTGGCTCCTGTATCACGTCATCACCTGTTTCCTCGGTTATGCCGCCTTTGCCGTGGCCTGCGGCATCTCCATCATGTACCTGGTCAAGGCCGGCAGCGAAGAGCGGGGCGGTTCCACCCCCGCCGGCGGCCTCATGGGGATGTTTCCGCCGATCCGGGTTCTCGACGATCTCAACTACCGGGCGATCATGATCGGTTTTCCGCTCTTGACCCTCGGCATCATTACCGGCGCAGCCTGGGCCAACTATGCCTGGGGCACCTACTGGAGTTGGGACCCCAAGGAAACCTGGTCCCTGATCGTCTGGTTCGTCTATGCAGCGTTTCTCCACGCACGCTTTACAAGGGGGTGGGTCGGCAAGCGCGCCGCATGGCTTTCCATCGTAGGTTTCGCGGCCACCATCTTCTGTTACCTGGGGGTCAACCTCTTCCTGTCCGGCCTGCACAGCTACGGCAGCTCGAAGATGTAGACCGGCCTCCGTCAACATTTTTGATGATTTTGTAAATCGAGTATGATTATATGAACCGGGAACTCAATTCCCGGTTTTTTTATGGACCAACCAACCATCTCCATCATCATACCGGTCAAGCCGGGGTTTAGCGTAACGGCCGCGCAGCGGCTGGCAGCGGTCGATTATCCGCCGGACCGGTATGAGATCATCGTCGCAGAAGGATACAGCCCGAGCCGGCAGCGGAATGCAGCGGTGGCGACGGCCCGTGGCGAGATCGTCTACTTCCTTGATGACGACTCCCTGACCTCGCCCGGCTTCCTGGCCCTCGCCGCCGGCCACTACAAAGATCCGCAGGTGGCGGCCGTAGGCGGCCCGTCGCTTACCCCGGCGACCGACTCCCTCCTGCAGCGCAGCATCGGGGCGGCCCTGGCCTCGATCCTGGGGGGAGGCGGGATGCGCAACCGCTACCGCGCCCAGGGGACGGCGCGCCTGACCAGCGATAGTGAGTTGATCCTCTGCAACCTGAGCTTTCGCCGGGATCGGTTTCTGGCCTGCGGCGGCCTTGACGAGCGGCTCTATCCCAACGAGGAAAACGAGCTCATGGACCGGATGCGCCAAGCCGGGGCGGGCTTGGTCCATGATCCGCGGCTGGCGGTCTATCGCAGCCAGCGGCCAACCTGGCGCCTGCTCTGCCGCCAGTTCCTGAACTACGGCCGGGGCCGGGCCGAACAGACGCTCATCAGCAGGCGTATCCAGCCCGCTAGTCTGATACCGGCCTTGTTCGTCGCCTATGCGGCGATCGTGCCGTTTCTTTTTTGTTCATTGATGTGGTTGCCCCTGGCCGCCTACGGGTTTCTGGTCGTCGCCTTTTCCGTCCGGGAAGCGGTAACGGCGCGCTGCCCGGGGATGTTCTGCCGGTTGCCGCTCATCTACGCCATCATCCACCTGACGTACGGGGCGGGCCTCTGGTGGGGGGTGCTGGGCACCCTCCTGGGCAGGCGGCGCAAACCCGGCGGCGAGGTTGCCCTGCGGCTGGTAAAAGGATTGGACGACCCGCCCGGCACGCAGGGAACAGAATAGTAATGTACGAGCAAAGCGATTTCAGATTTCATAATACCAAGTAACACTTGAAGTTACGCATATGGTTCCCTCCCCCAGCGGACCCACAGGGCCTAAAGGGGAGGGTTAGGGAGGGGGAAGTAGGCTGCAAGTTCAACTGAGCCCCCCTCCCAGCCTCCCCCCGCTGGGGGGAGGAGACTTTTCCGAAACAGTTTCTGTTGCATGGTGCTGGATACAAGGAGGTGAAGGTGAGCGTTGAGCTGAGCATAGTCGTGCCGATCTACAACGAAGAGGAGAATGTGGTGGCACTCTACGAGAGTGTTCGTGAGGCCCTGGCCCCCACCTCCCTGGAATACGAGATCATCTTTGTGGATGACGGTTCGGGCGACGCCTCGTTCAGGCTCTTGAAGGAGATTGCCGCCGAAGACCGGCGGGTGAAGCTCCTGCGCTTCCGCCGCAACTTCGGCCAGACAGCCGCCATGGCTGCCGGATTCGACGTTGCGACGGGCAGTGTCATCATCCCAATGGACGGCGACCTCCAGAACGACCCGGCCGACATCCCCCGCCTGCTGGCTAAGCTCCACGAAGGGTATGACGTTGTCTCCGGATGGCGCAAGGATCGCAAGGACACCTTCGTCACCCGCAAGATCCCTTCCATGCTGGCGAATGCCCTCATCTCCACCCTGACCGGCGTACACCTGCACGATTACGGCTGCACCCTCAAGGCCTACCGCCGGGAAGTGCTGGACGGCATCAACCTCTACGGCGAGATGCACCGTTTCGTACCGGCACTGGCCTCCCAGGTCGGGGCAAAGGTTGCCGAACTGCCGGTCAACCACCGGCCGCGCCTGTACGGCAAGAGCAAGTACGGCATCTCCCGGACGCTGCGGGTCGTACTGGACCTGATGACGGTCAAGTTCCTGCTGACCTACTCCACCAAGCCGATCCAACTGTTCGGCAAGTGGGGGGTCTACACCCTGCTGGCCGGTTTCCTCACCGGCGGGGCGACGCTGTACATGAAGATCTTCGACAATATGAGCATGAACCGCAACCCTCTCTTGATCCTGACGGCGTTCCTGCTGTTCATGGGGGTCCAGTTCATCGTCCTGGGGCTCCTGGGCGAACTGAACGCCCGGACGTACTTCGAATCCCAGGGCAAGCCGATCTACGTGGTCAGGGACAGGGTAAACATTGTCTGATCCCAGGCTGAAAATCCTCATGGTGGCGCCCACGCCCTATTTCGCGGACAGGGGCTGCCACGTGCGCATCTACGAGGAGGCGCGCGCACTGCGCAGCCTGGGCCACGACGTCCGGATCGCCACCTACCACATCGGCCGGGACATGCCCGGCATCCCGGTGGTGCGCATCCCGCGGATACCGTGGTACAACCGGCTGGAGGCCGGCCCCTCCTGGCACAAACTCTATCTCGACCTGCTGCTTCTCTGCCGTGCTGCTGTCTTTAGTCTCCGCTTCCGGCCTCACGTCATCCATGCCCATCTCCACGAGGGGGCCGGCATCGGCTGCCTGCTCAAGCTCATGACCCGCATCCCTCTGGTCTTCGATTACCAGGGGAGTCTCTCCGGCGAATGCATCGACCACGGCTTCTTCAAGCTCGGCTCCCCCACGGCCCGTATCTTCGGAAGGATAGAGCGTGCCATCAACGGCTGTGCCGACCGGATCGTCACCAGCTCCAGCAGCGGATACAACGACCTCATCGACACCTGGGGGGTGGCCCCCGGCCGCATTACTTCCGTTATAGACGGCGTGGATACGGAGCAGTTCCGTCCCCGCGACCGGCAGGATGCGCGGAAACACCTGGGGATTGCCCCGGATGTCCCGGTCGTGGCCTACCTGGGCATCATGAGCGCCTACCAGGGGACGGACCTGCTATTGGACGCCATAGCGCTCATGAAGGCGCGAGGGGTGCGGGCTCGCTTCCTGGTCATGGGCTTCCCCCACGAACGCTACCAAGCAGCGGCCGAGACAAAGGGGATCAGCGACATGATCTCCTTCACCGGCAAGATCGACTATAACGATGCGCCGCTCTTCCTCTCGGCCGCGGATCTGGCCGTATCGCCCAAGCTGTCGTTGACCGAAGCCAACGGCAAGCTCTTCAACTACATGGCCTGCGCCCTGCCGGTGGTGGTCTTCGACACGCCGGTCAACCGGGAGATCCTGGGAGATACCGGCACCTATGCGCGCCTGGGCGACAGCGCGGACTTTGCGGGGCGGATCGAGGCCCTGCTTGCGGACCGGGACGGGTTGAAGGGGCAGGGGGAGCGGGTGCGGGCCAAGGCGGTCAACGAGCATGCCTGGCGGACCAGGGGGGCTCGATTGGTGGAGGTTTACCGGACTGTTGTCGGCACGCCTGCGGCCTGATGGCGGTATAAAGAGTTTTTCGGGGAAAATGCACAAAAGTTGTTGACACGCGGGTCCTATTTTGGTAGAAAACAAAACTCACCAAGCGGGAATAACTCAGTGGTAGAGTGCAACCTTGCCAAGGTTGAAGTCGCGGGTTCGAATCCCGTTTCCCGCTCCATTTAAGCACACCGGCCAGGTCAACAACCTGGCCTTTTTTCGTGGTGTGCATAGAATCCTCCCGCGCCGTCCCATGTCCTCCTTGAACTCTTCCGTACCCTCTGTCCCTTAATCAAAAAAATATTTGTGGCAAAATGACACAGCCGGATAAATCCGGCGGAATGTTTGTGCGGTTTTCTGTGTGAAAACGGAAGGATGGAAATGGGCGATCAAGAAGGGTTAATTTTTAACACTTTGAAATTTCGTTGAAATTTGCATTTTTGTCGTGTAGAAGAGGAAGTGGGCGTGAGGATATTCTATGTGTGTTTTTACTGGAAGATTTGAGCGGGATTAAAATCTGGCCGCGTGGTGATGAAATAGTCTCCGGAATTTTCAAGAAATAGCAGAAAGTCAGGCCTGACCCCAAAGGTTTTCCTGACCCCAAAGGTTTTCCCCGACACAAATTACTAATCATATAGGTCAATCTACCTGTACAACATGCCACAGTGGGCCAGGCAGCCCAACATGCACAGAAATCCCAGATGTTGATGAGGCTTGCGTCAATCAAGAGTTGACAATAGGGAGAAGTACTGGACAATGGAGTCCTTCAAATAATTGTAATACAATAGCTAATAACATTCTCAGCAAATGCAAAAAAAAAGAAACCACCTTGCTTTGATAATTATACAAACAAGAATTAATTACTAATAAAAACATGGATTATTCCTATGATATTGAGATGGATACTTGCGTTAGTGTTGCTTCTTGGCAGTCTCTGGATGGGAAACCTAGCATTTTTCAATTGGTGGGCCGCAGGCGGTCCACCAACACCACATCCTGAAACATATGTTTTTCGAGGAAATATCTTCTTTGCTCTGGCTTGTCTTTTTATTGTCTCGTTTGTAATAGTTGTTGCCATGAACGTTAAACGAAAAAAACAGGGCTAGCTTCCGTCTTCGCTTTGGTAAGCCCTCTGGGGTCAGGCTTGACTTTAGGTAAGCCCTCTGGGGTCAGGCTTGACTTTATGCTATTATCCGATATTATGGCGGTATGGCACGTAAACCTCGCATCCATTATCCCGGCGCAGTCTACCATGTAATACTCCGGGGAAACGCTGGACAGCCGATTTTT